>ENA-OQKN01000163-OQKN01000163.1-human-gut-metagenome-genome-assembly--contig:-NODE-163-length-86964-cov-8.006414_pt1 | contig 86964 bp, 89 predicted proteins | sample MGYA00242776_ERZ504794 | MGnify/ENA primary metagenome ERZ504794 (study PRJEB26092, sample SAMD00036434) | human gut metagenome | host: Homo sapiens | study: EMG produced TPA metagenomics assembly of... | reverse complement strand
GAAGTGGACACACCTGTTCTCATCCCGAACACAGAAGTTAAGCACTTCAGCGGCGACAATATCCAGACGTGCTCTGGTGAAGATAGCACGTCGCCAGTTCCTTTTTGAGCCTTGCGGCTCTTTTTTTGTTTATCCTTTTACCTTTTCTCTACTTCTATGTTATAATGTAGCGGCCTATATGAAAGGAGGCACTTTAATGAGAGAAATATTGCTTGATGCTTTTTTTGATACTATAACAATGTTACCTTTTTTATATTTAACATATTTGTTAATGGAGTATATCGAGCATAAAAGTACAAGTCATATGAAATACTTATTGGTTAAAGCTAGAAGTTTTGGACCTATTATTGGGGCTATTTTAGGAATTATACCACAATGCGGTTTTTCAGTAATTACAAGTGGTTTATATGTTAATAAGACGATTACATTAGGTACTTTAATTTCGGTTTTTGTCGCAACTAGTGATGAAGCGATTCCAATTTTATTATCACAGCCTAATCAAGGTAAAACGCTATTTTCAATAGTTGTAATAAAGTTGATTATCGCTGCTTTATCTGGTTTTTTACTTGATATGATTTTAAAGAAAATGCATAATGAGAATTCATCTCCTTTGCATAATATACATGAACATTGTGAAGAAGAAAGTAAGACTCATTCTTCTATATTTTCTCTTGCTTTTATTCATGCATTTAAAGTTTTTTGTTTTATCTTTATTGTGAATTTGATTTTAACATTACTTATTTCTTATACTGGTGAATCTACGATATCAAAATTCTTGGCTTCTGGATCTTTCTTACAACCGTTACTAGCTGCTTTTGTTGGTTTTATACCTAACTGTGTAGCTAGTGTAATTCTTTCTCAGTTGTATGTTGATGGCATCATTACTTTTGGTTCATTGACTGCTGGATTAATTACAGGAGCTGGTTTGGGTTTACTAACTTTAGTTCGAATGTACGATAATAGGAAAGATTTAGTAAGAATTTTTGTTATATTATTTATCATAGGTGTTATTAGCGGAATGACACTTGATATTGTTCTTTAATTTGAAAGCAGGTGCTTGTTATGTGTGGAAGGTTTTATTTTCAATTTAAACAAGATAGTGTTTCTTTATATTTACAAGATCTTGTACAAAAGAATCATTTAGTAGAATTTGCATCAGATGAGATTTTTCCTTCTCAGGAAGTGTTAGTTTTGCTTCAAAATAAAGATAGTTATGACATTGATGTAATGAAATGGGGATTTGATGGTTATAAGGGAGCCATTATTAATGCAAGAAGTGAAACTTTGCATATGAAGCAAATGTTTTGTAATATACAGGGGAATCGTTGTTTAGTTCCTTGTAATGGATTTTATGAATGGAGTACAAATGGACATTTAAAACAGAAAAAGTTTATATGTAAAAAAAAACAGTCAGTGATTTATATGGCCGCTATTTACAATGAGAGAAAAGAGTTTGTTATTTTAACGCAGGAAAGTAAGGGTGTTTTGAGAAGAATTCATCATCGAATGCCTATATTAGTTTTAGATGATGAAAAAGATGCTTATTTTAATGGTCAACTGGATTTTGAAAATCAGGAAGATAATTTATGTATAGAAAGTGAAGAGGTTAAAGCACCATGTTTCGATCAAGTAAAATTCGAATTTTAACTTCTTTCCTGGTTTTAATTCTTTTGTGGCAGTTAGCTGCTTTTACTATAGATAATGACTGGCTGCTTCCTTATCCAATACAAGTCTTTCATCGAATGATTGATTTTCTATTTTACCCCTCTTTCTATCAGGCTATAGGGGCTTCATTAAGGCGTATTTTGATTGGTCTAGGCTTTGCGTTTGTTTTAGCTTTTTTATGCGCTTATGCAAGCTTTAAAAGTAAATTATTTGAGGATATATTTACTCCAGTTTTAGTTCTTTCAAGGAGCATACCTAATATTTCTTATATATTAATTGTTTTGGTTTGGTTTAATTCGGAAATGAGTTCTGCTATCATTTGTTTTTTAATCTTATTTCCTACTATTTATAGCAGTCTGTATAACGGATGGAAAGATATAGATGATGAATTACTAAGTGTTATGCGTTTATATCAGACTTCATTTATTTACCGAGTTCGAAAAGTGTATTTTCCATTATTGAAAAGTTCAATTTACGCAAGTATTGCAAATGGGTTATCCCTTGCTTGTAAAGTAGGTATTATGGCAGAAATATTCTCTCAGGTACAAATAGGTATAGGAAGACAAATGAATCTATGTCGTTTAAATTTTGATATGATCGGTCTATTTGCATGGACTGGATGGATTGTTATATTGCTTGTTTTTTTAGAGAATATTATAAGAAAGATATTAAGAAAAGAATTAGATTAAAGAAAAGCAGCACTTAAAGATATGTAAAGTGCTGCTTTAAAACTAAATTTGATAATTTTAGTAAAGTGCAAATAGAAACAATAATTTTCTTTAATTCTTTTTTAAAAGTGGAGCTATTTTTTTATAAGAAAATAAAACTATTGTACTAACAAGGATTCCCTTTATTAAATTAAAAGGAATTACGCATAAAAGAATAACCATTGATAAACTATTTATTGATGGGAAAATCACTTGTCCCATAGAAATGATCTTATCTAATGTTATTGCCGGACTTAGAAAGAATGCATAAGCGGGAATCAATACAAAATAATTGATAAGAGCTGCAACCAGTGTCATACTTAGAACACCAATGAGAAGACCAAGTAAAGCCATTTTTCTAGTTTTATGTTTCTGATATAAAATTGTGGCAGGTAGTACAAGTGAACATCCTATAAGAAAATTAGCAAGTTCACCTATTCCCATTGTTATAGTTCCATTTAATAATAAATTTAACAATATCTTTAAACCTTCAATACAAACAGCAGCACCAGGGCCTAAAGCAAATCCTCCAATCAAAACAACAACTTCACTGAAATCTAATTCATAAAATGGGGGTGCGATAGGAATTGGAAATTCAAAAAGCATTAAAATACAGGATAGTGCACCTAATATGCTGATTTTCGCAATAAATGAAATGCTTGATTTTCTTTTTGTTGAAAACGTTGCTGACATAAAAAATCCTCCCTTTGTATAAGCCAGTCCTTTTATATAAAATAAAAAAGGTTTCCAACAAAACCTTTAGGGAATAATAGAAAAGAGTAGACATACTTCTTTCATCCAGACTATACTGTCGCCACCGGAATTTCACTCGGTTCATGCCTTTAGGCTCGCGGGGTTTACCGCCGGTTGGGAATTACACCCTACCCTGAAGTTTTTGTCAATCATATACTAACAATTATTTCTCACTTTGTCAAATCATATAATACTTTAAAACTATGTGAAAATATAGAATAAATTTCAAACTATAGCATCTGTACATATAAAGTGATATAATTCACTACATAGTGAAAGGAGTCTTATTATGAAGTGGTTACAGAATTTTATGAGAGGTCGTTATGGAGTAGATCAATTTGGAAATTTTTTATTAGGATTGTATCTTGCAATAGCGGTATTATCAGTTCTGTTAAGGTATAATATACTGTTTTTATTGTCTTTATTCGTATTAATTTACTGCTGGTTTCGTATTCTTAGCCGAAATACTTATAAACGTTCATCAGAAAATACACGCTATTTACAAAAAACATATAAATTACGTATGTGGATTTCGAATAAGAAGAAAAAATTTAAAGATAGAAAGGTATATCGTTATTTTACATGTCCTAATTGTAAACAAACATTACGAGTTCCTAAAGGAAAAGGTGCAATCACTATAACATGTCCAAAATGTAAAACAAAATTTGATAAAAGAACATAAGAAATATAAACTTATATATACAGCAAGCCTCTAAAGTTAAGCGAATGCTTTTGGAGGTTTTTTTTTATAGATAATGAGAAATAAACATATATTTTACTGTATTTGTAAAAATAGATGAAAAAAAAGGACTGTATCTGCACCATAGTTATTACAGATATAATCCTTTTATTTCTTTATCTTGTTACAGCATGAATTTAAAAGCTATCTAAGGTCTATTCTGCTGCAATTTTTTCACGATAGTATTGTCTACGTTCATGAGGTTTCAATCCTTTTTTACGCAAACGAATACAATCAGGTGTGATTTCAACTAGTTCATCATCATTGATCCATTCAAGTGCTTCTTCCAATGTCATTTCTTTTGGTGGTGTTAAACGCATAGCTTCATCATTTCCACTTGAACGAATTGCAGTTAGTTTCTTGTTCTTTAAAGGATTGACATCCATATCTACATTTCTTGCAGATTCTCCAACGATCATTCCTTCATAAACTTCTGTTTGAGGAGTAATGAATAAGGTACCTCTTTCCTGAAGATTCCATAATGCATATGTCATAGCACTACCAGTTTCAGTAGAAATCATAGCACCATTTGCACGTTGTGTGATCTCTCCTTTATATGGAGTGTAACCTTTAATTCGTCGAACAAGTGTACCTTCTCCACGCGTATCATTAATAAATTCACTGCGATATCCCAATAATCCACGAGTAGGGGCTTCATATGTGATTTTTACATATCCATTTTCTTCCTGCATATCGATCATCGTACCTTTTCTTAAGTTTAATTTATTAATAATTGTTCCACTGTATTCTTCTGGTGCGATTGCGACAACTTCTTCAACAGGTTCTACTGTTTTTCCATTTTCATCTTTATGCAAGATAACTTCCGGTTTACTTACAGCTACTTCATATCCTTCACGACGCATCTGTTCAAGCAGTACTGAAATATGTAGTTCTCCACGACCACTTACTTTGAAACAATCTCCACTTTCTGTTGGTTCAACTTTTAACCCTACATTAACTTCCAGTTCTTTTTCCAGACGTTCTTTTAAATTTCTTGAAGTAACAAACTTACCGCTTTTTCCCGCGAATGGAGACTTATTTACAATAAAGTTCATGCTTAAAGTCGGTTCTTCTACATGAATGCTTTCTAGTGGAAGAATATAATCTTTTTCACATAAAGTTTCTCCAATAGAAATATCAGAAATTCCTGCAACGACGACAATATCACCACTATGTGCTTCTTCTACAGAAACACGACTCAATCCACGATATACAAAAATCTGACTTGTTGAGTTTACTCTTTGGTTTCCAAAAGAATCACATACAACGATTTGCTGCTGAGGTTTTAAAATACCCTGATAGATTCGACCGATTCCAAGACGGCCAATATATTCATCGTAACCTAGAGCACTGATTTGCATTTGTAAAGGTTCATCATCCATATCTGGATATGTTTCACAGTGTTTTAAAATAGTTTTAAATAATGGCTCAATAGAATCACTAGGTGTATCTAAATCATATTGAACGATTCCCTGTTTTGCGATTCCATAAAGAATAGGGAAGTCTAACTGTTCATCATTTGCGTTAAGATCTAAGAATAGCTCATATACTTCATCTACAACTTCTTGAGGACGTGCATCCTTCTTATCAATCTTGTTGATTAAAAGAATAGGACGAAGTCCCATTTCTAAAGATTTGCTTAAAACAAAACGTGTCTGAGGCATAGGACCTTCACTAGAGTCAACTAATAAAATAACGGTATCTACAGTTTTGATAATTCGTTCCACTTCACTTGAAAAATCTGCGTGTCCTGGAGTATCTACAATATTGATTTTAACTCCATCATGTTTTACGGAACAGTTTTTGGAATAAATCGTAATACCTCTTTCTCTTTCAAGGTCATTACTATCCATTACACAATCTATAACTTCTTCATTGCTTCTAAAGACATCACTTTGACGAAGAAATGCATCTACAAGAGTAGATTTTCCTGCATCAACGTGAGCAATAACTGCGATATTAATAATCTTTTCTTTTTCATTCATATTAAATTCCACCTTTTTTACCACTTTATATCTTATACCTAAACATAAGGAATTACAAATAAAAATATGAAATTCTACATTGTAAAGGCTTTCTCTATTTCTCTTGTTTTTATTCTTTTTTACATATAACAAGTACGTATTAAAATGAAAAAGCCGGTTAAGGGGAGACCGGCTTTTTCTAAATAATTATGATTATTTAAGGGGATAGAAAATTGTATGAATTATCATTAGGGAGAATGATGAGTACATACAAGCAAGGTTACTTCCTTGCTCACTAATAGTATAGGATAAAAGTACGGTATTATAACGGTTTAATTAAGTGAAAATATGTGATGTTATATATATTTAAATATTGCATGCATTTTGGTATTCTGCTACGATACAATTAATAAAGAAATGGAGTAGATGAAAAATATGAATGTTAGAGAATACAGAGACCCTTTAAAATTGGCACAGGATATAAGCTTAAATAGAACAAAAGTTTTATTGTTGTGGGAAATGGAAAAGCGAAAACAAAATGATCAGGGATTAAGAAATGCAATTTCTAATGCGGATTGGAAAAAAGAACTGGAGGAACTTATTTCTTTGGGATTAGTTTCACGTATTGTACATGCAAAAAGAAAGCCAATGGAAATAGAATATGCTTTAACAAATCGTGGTGCAAAGTATTTAAGATGTATGCGTACGATGATGGATGTGGGTATTGAAATTATGATGGATTATCAAATGCATGAAGTATTGATACAGGAAGGCTATATCGAAAAAGTTAGTGAATGATAAAATAGGTTTACTGTATTAGGAGTGATAACAAAGATGAAAAAGAAAATGGGAACAGAAGAAAGTAAAAAAATATGGGAGAAGAATGCAAAATTTTGGGATAATGCAATGGGCAATCAGTCTAATGATTTTCATAGAAAAGTAGTTCGTCCTAAAGTAACAGAACTTTTATCTCCTAATTCTACAGATTACATCTTAGATGTTGCTTGTGGAAATGGAAATTATTCTTCGTATCTTGCGCAAATAGGAGCTGCGATTGTTGCTTTTGATTACAGTGAAAAAATGATAGAACTTGCGAAAAAAGAGGCAATCTAAATATTTGATACAAATCGAATTTTGTGTAGCAGATGCAGCCAGTAGGGAAAGCATCTTAACATTAAAAAGAAATCGCCTTTTTACAAAAGCGGTTTCCAATATGGCAATTATGGATATTAGAGATATTGAACCACTTTTTATGGCTGTATATGAATTGCTGGATGAAAATGGTATTTTTGTTTTTGCTACGCAGCATCCTTGCTTTGTTACACTGACTGAAAAGTATATGACAACCTCACAGTTATTATGGTATTGCGATTGAAGGTCAGCCTAAAAAGCAGATTTATTATCATCGATCTATGCAAGATATTTTTAACCTTTGTTTTAGAGCGGGATTTGTGATTGATGGATTTTATGAAGAGTGCTTTAAAAACAATAGAGAAATTCCTATGGTAATGATAGGAAGGCTAAAAAAGGTAAAGTGCAGCAGTTTAAGGTAAAAAAATAAATCATAGTTCATTTTATATCTATATTTTTTAGGTGGTTAGTCTATCAAGATTGACCGCTTTTTCTATAAAAAAACAGAAGTACATAACGATTTGTTATCACTTCTGCATAAGTTTTCACTATTTAATGTAATGAGGATACTGGATTCTTATATTTATTCCACTATTTTTATGATACATGAACTTGCTTTTAAAAACTCTTTTTGTTTCTCTTTGGAAAGTTTTCTAAAATCTTCTAACAGCTTCATTTCCAAATCACTTTGAATCAAGATATCACTATTTCCCTTTGCGTGGATTTCTAAGATGTCATTAATATCTATTTCAAGAATATTACATAATCTGGATAATGTGTCCAGGTTTGGAAAATTAATGTCATTACAATAATTAGAGATGGTGCGCTGATCCAGTTCCATCATATCTGCCAATTCTTTTTGTCGAATATCTTTTTCATGCATCTTAGCTTTTAGGATACCACCAATTTTTAACATATTAACACCTCTTTCTATTACATTTATTATAAATAAGTATAAAGGAATTTGAAGAGTCCTTGTTGCTATACCTTTAAAAATGGTAAAATATTATTTGCCATAGAAAATAATTGTGGATATTGCTGGAATTTATCAATGAATTGAATTAAAGGGAGATTTTAATTTCTTTTATTTGAAAAGTAGAGAAAGTATGGAAATTATAAAATTTTCTACATCAAGTAGATTTGGATATGCTATAATAGTCTAGAATTGATTATTTGAGGAAGCTAAAAATTTAGGCTAAGTAAGAAAGGACGAAGCTTTATGATTATTCGCTCAATAGATGCTATTATTCGCATGCTTGATGCTGATTATATAGAAAATGGAAATATCGAAGAAAAAATTAAAGGAGTATGTATCGACTCTCGTAAAGTTGTAGAAGGGAACCTATATATTCCTATTCATGGTATTAACAACAATGGACATCTGTTTGTCCAACAGGCAATAGACAATGGGGCTAAAGCTGTTTTATGGGAAAGAAAAGAGGAAAATCCACCAGAAGATGTTGTAGTTATTTTAGTGGATGATACAACAAAAGCTCTGCAGGAGCTGGCAAAAGCTTATCGTAAACAATTACATATGAAGGTTGTTGGGGTTACAGGAAGTAATGGGAAGACAAGTACAAAAGATATTCTTGCCTCTGTTTTGAAAGAACATTACATCACACAGAAAACATTAGGAAACTATAATAATGAAATTGGTGTTCCTTTAACTTTGTTAAGTCTTAATGAAGATGTAGAAGTTGCTGTTGTAGAAATGGGAATGGAAAATCTTGGAGAATTATCTTTTTTGACTCACTTGGTAGAACCAGATATTGCAATCATATCAAATGTAGGAACAGCGCATTTAGAAAATCTAGGCACAATGGAAAATATCGCAAAAGCAAAAGTTGAAATTGTGGAAGGACTAAATGAGAATGGATTGCTTATTTATAATGGTGATCAGGAGCTATTAAAAAATGCTGTACGAGAAAAAGAAATTCCTGGTTCTATTTCAATACGTACATTTGGAATGGACAAGCGAAATGATTACATCGTATCTGCAGTACGTCAGAAAAAAGAGGGAATATACTTTAGCGTTACACCTTTTGAACAATCATCATATTTTTTAGATATGATTGGGAAACATCAGGCCATGAATGCGACGGCAGCTATGATTGCAGCGAAAGCATTGCATGTAAGTGATGAAGAAATTCAAAGAGGTTTTACAAATATTGAAAAGACAGGCTTAAGAAATGAATTGGTTGTTTGTGATCGCTGTTTGATTTTAAATGATTCTTATAAGTCTAATCCACAAAGTGCAATTGCTGCACTTGAAACTATGGAAGAGTTTGAAGTTCCATATAAGATTGCTGTTTTAGGAGATATGCTGGAACTTGGAGAAACAAGTGATCAGATTCATTATGATTTAGGAAAAGAAACAGCAAGATTTCATTTACAGGAAATTTTAACAATTGGGGATATGGCACGATATATTGCCCAGGGAGCTTTTAATCATAATACAGATGATGTGAAAGTTGTGTATTTTGAAAATAAAGAAGAACTTTCAGAATATCTTTTCCCATACATGCATAAAGACTGTATGCTTTTGGTGAAGGGTTCCCGTGGTATGAAGCTAGATGAATTAGTAAATGTATTAATAGAAAAAAATAAGAAATAAAGAGGTAGGAATAAAATGGAAAAGTTACGTTTAGCAGTTGTTTTTGGAGGAAAATCAAGTGAATATCCTGTTTCACTTCATTCAGCAGGAAGTTTGATTCATTCCTTGCATAAAGAAAAATATGAACTTATTTTGATTGGTATTAGTGAAAATGGGGAATGGTATGCATATGATGGAGATATAGAAAGTATCGAACATGATCATTGGCTGCAGGAGCAATACTGTACACCATGTGTACTTTCTTGCTCAACACATTTCAAAGGTTTCTTGAAATTAAAAGAGGATGGAAACTATGAGCAGATTCCTGTAGATTGTATCTTTCCAGTTCTACATGGAAAAAATGGAGAAGATGGTACGATTCAAGGGCTATTTGAATTAAGTGGTATACCATATGTTGGATGTGGTCATATGAGTAGTTCCGTATGTATGGATAAAGAAATGACACATATTATTCTTGAACATGCGAAAGTTCCATGTGCTCCATATATGTGCATTTATGAAGAAAAAGATATGGACTATAAAAAAATCTTTGAAAGTGCGAAAGAAACACTTGGTCTTCCTATTTTTATTAAACCGGCGAATGCAGGAAGTAGTTTTGGAATTCATAAAGTGGAAGATTTTTCTGAATTTGAAGAAAGCATGAAAGATGCTTTCTATCATGATGGAAAAGGAAAAGTGATTTTAGAAACAACTATTGAGGGGTTTGAAATCGGTTGTGCTGTTATGGGAAATAAAGAATTGTTTGCCGGCAGCGTTGATGAAATTGAAACAGCAGCTCCATTCTTTGATTATGAGGGAAAATACCAAATGGTAGATTCTCATATTTATTGTCCTGCACGTATTTCAAAAGAATTGTTTGAAGAGGCAAGAAGTATGGCATTACAGGCATATCGTGCATTGAATTGTAAAGGAATGACACGTGTGGATATGTTTGTAACACCACAAAATACAATTGTATTAAATGAAGTAAATACAATTCCAGGCTTTACATCAACTTCTCGTTATCCTACAATGATGAAAGAGGCTGGTATTGAATTTGGAGATTTACTAGATAAATTAATTGCGTTGGCAATGGAATAAAAGAGGTGAAAACATGCTGGAAAGCAAAAGCAGAGCATGGGTAGAAATAGATCTTTCAAAAATTAAGCATAATGTAGAGGAAATACGTAAAATTCTTCCTTCTACGACAAAAATCATGGCAATTGTAAAAGCTAATGCTTATGGGCATGGGGATGTTGTGTGCTGTAAAGAGTTGGAAAAATGCGGTATTGATTTTTTTGGTGTAAGTAGTATTGATGAGGCTTTAACACTCAGAGAAAATGGTATTCAGGAAGAAATTTTGATTTTAGGGTATACACCTCCAGAACATTTTCATTATGTGATAGAAAAGAATCTAATTCAAAGTTTTCTTTCTTTAGATTATGCGAAAAAGGCCGACAAATATTGCGAAGAGCATCATGTCATTATGAGAGGGCATATTAAGGTAGATACAGGTATGTCAAGACTTGGGATAATTTGTCAGGAACAGGAATACCATATTGAACAGATTGAAGAAATATATCGCATGAAACACATTAAAGCAGAAGGGATTTTCTCGCATTTTAGTGTAAGTGATGAATTGGATGCGGACAATAAGAAGTTCACATCGAAACAAATTGAATTATTCGAACGTGTTCTTTCTGATTTGAAAAAAGATGGAATAGATGCAGGAATTCGTCATTTACAAAACAGTTATGGGATATTAAACTATCCTGAGCTGCAGTATGATTATGTTAGACCTGGACTTTTATATTTAGGAGCAACTAGCAATGATCAGATTGAAACAGTGACGCATCCTGATTTCAAACCTATTATGGAATTGAAAGCAAATATTTCTTTGGTTAAGACCATTCAGCCAAATGTAAGTGTAAGTTATGGGCGTCACTTTATAAGTAAAGATATACGAAAAATTGCGACAGTTTCTATTGGATATGCAGATGGATATCCAAGAAGTGTTTCTAATAAAGGAGCAGTCGTTCTTTTACATGGGAAACGTGTGCCAATCATTGGAAATATCTGTATGGATCAGTTAATGATTGATGTTACAGAAATAGAAGATGTAAAAGAAGGGGATGTCGTAACATTATTTGGGAAAGATGGGGATGAAGTTTTGCCAATTGATGAATTGACAAGACTAGCTCAAACGATTAATAATGAAACATTCTGCTGGATTACGGCAAGAGTTCCTAGAATATATAAATAGCCATCTTAATGGCTATTTTTTCAAAACAAGGAGGATTAGAGGATGGAAAGAAAGAATTATTATGCATTGGATGTGGCTAAATTTATTAGTGCTTTTTTGGTTATTTGTATACATACAGCGCCACTGGCTACGATATCTTTAGATGCTAATTTTATCTTAGTACAGATTATCGCAAGACTTGCAGTACCATTGTTTTTCATAATTTCCGGTTTTCTATTTTTTACAAAAATTAATACGAATAGGGAATGGAATGATGCTGAAAATCGTTATCAGCTAAAGCATTATTTATATCGAATCTTTAAAATTTATATTATATGGACGATTTTATATTTACCTTTCTCATACTTGTTGATAAGGGGACAAAATGATTTTGGAATGGCATTGGCACAGTATATAAAAGATTTTTTCTTTAATGGAAGTTATTATCATTTGTGGTTTTTACCAGCTTTATTATTTGGTATGTGTATTGTCTATTTTTTAAGAAGTCATTTTTCAATGCGTATGACAATAGGAATTTCCATGGTGTTATATTTAATTGGCATGGCAGGTAATATTTATCCAGAGGTATTGGAATCTATACCAGGTATCAGCACTGTATATGATGCCTATACTTCCATATTCTCAACAACCCGTAATGGATTTTTCTTTGCACCTATTTTTCTTTCTTTAGGAGCCTATTATGCACAGCATAGAAGAGAAGTATCTCATAACTCTAAAATGACACTTTTAGGCTTTGTTGTTTCTTTTGCTGGGTTGTGTATAGAGTGTTTTTATTTACGGAAAGCAGGATTTATGCATGATTTAGCAAGTATGTATTTATTTTTGATTCCTGCTGTTAGTTTCCTATTTGCATTTCTATTGCAGCTGGAATGGAGGGATAGACCGATTTATAAAATGCTACGCATATTGTCTTTGCTTATTTATGTATCTCACATTATGTTTGTTGTTGTATTGTTTGCTTTATTGCCAAATGCAGGGAATTTGCTTATTTATGTATTATCCTGTATATTATCTCTTGTATTTTCTATTTGTGTTTATGGTTTTTCAAAAAAATGGAGGATATTCAAACATTTGTATTAGAAAGGAATTTTTCATATGTTACGAATTCAACAACTGCGTTTATCATTAGATGAACCAAAGGAATGCTTGGAAGAAAAAATAATAAAAAAGCTGCATATTCATAAAGAAGATCTTTTAGAATGGCATTTACGAAAAGAAAGTATTGATGCCAGAAAACAAAATGATTTTCATTTTAATTGCTGTGTAGATTGTAAAGTAAAAAATGAGGATACTCTTTTAAAGAAAAAAATCAAAGATGTTACAAAGGCTCCTGATGAAAGTTATACAATTCCTGCGTGTGGAATGGTGGGATTATCTACACGACCAGTAGTTGTAGGGTTTGGACCAGCTGGCATGTTTGCATCTTTACTACTAGCACAGGCAGGCTTTCGTCCAATTGTGATAGAGCGAGGAGAATGTGTTGAAGAAAGAGTAAAAAGTGTTCAGGAATTTTGGGAAAAAGGAATTTTAAAAGAAAATAGCAATGTACAGTTTGGAGAAGGGGGAGCAGGTACTTTCTCTGATGGAAAACTAACAACTCGTGTAAAAGATAAACGAATTTATAAAGTATTAGAAGAATTCGTGCGTTTTGGAGCACCAAAGCAGATTTTATATGAAGCACACCCTCATATTGGTACAGATTTATTGCGTAATATCGTAAGAAATATACGTAAAGAAATTCAGTCTTTAGGTGGAGAAATTTACTTCCAGTCACAGTTGGAAGATGTAGAAATCCAAAAAGGGAGATTAGAGGCAATCATTGTAAATGGAAAACGAATTCCTTGCGAACAAATGATTTTAGCAATCGGTCATAGTGCAAGAGATACCTTGCGCATGCTGATGAAAAGAGGTTTCTATATCGAACCTAAACCATTTGCGATTGGAGCTCGTATTGAACATCCACAATCGATAATTGATAAAGCGCAATATAAATCGTTTGCTGGACATCCACGCTTAAAATCTGCAGAATATCGTTTAACATATCAGGCATCGAATGGAAGAGGTGTTTATACATTTTGTATGTGTCCAGGTGGATATGTTGTACCATCTGCTTCCATGCAAGGTGGTGTTGTGGTAAATGGAATGAGCGAGCATGCTCGTGATGGAAAGAATGCGAATAGTGCATTGTTAGTACAGGTACGACCAGAGGATTATGGAAATACGCCAGAAAAAGCCATTGCATTTCAGGAAGATTTAGAAAGAAAAGCATTCTTAAAAGCTGGAAGCAATTATAAAGCACCCGCACAGCTGGTAAAAGACTTTTTAAAACATCGACCATCTACGGTCATGAAAAGTGTTACTCCTACCTATGCTTTAGGTGTAACTCCATGTGATCTTCATGATATTCTACCTTCCTATGTTTGTGAAGCTATGGAGGAAGGAATTAAAGGATTGGATCGTAAATTAAAAGGATTTGCTATGGATGATGCTGTTCTTACAGGAATAGAAACAAGAAGCAGTTCTCCTGTACGTATTACACGTGAAAAAGATTGTCTATGTGTAGGGATACAAGGATGCTATCCATGTGGAGAAGGTGCAGGTTATGCAGGAGGTATTGTATCTGCTGCTATTGATGGACTTCGCTGTGCAGAAAAAATCATTGAAATCTATCATTTGGAAGAGAGCTAAAAAGCTCTTTTTTTGTATATTTTCTTATCTGGAAGCATACACATACGTTGAGGTGAAGGTATGAGTAGGCGTTGCAAAGTTTATGTTTATACAGGGGTTTTTATAGTTGCAGTATTACTAATGGCACTTATTATTAAACTGTTTTTCTTTAGTGGATGGCTTACCCCTTTGTTAAGTTTGAAAGGGGAGAAAGTCATGGAAGTACAGGTAAAGAAATCTTTTCAAGATCCAGGTGTAAAGGCAAGATATCATCTAAAAGACTATCAAAATGATGTACGTATTACGAGTAATGTAAATAGGAATCGGATAGGAGAGTATACGATTGTATATGAATGGAAAAATAAAACAGTAGAGCGAATAGTCAAAGTAGTGGATAAAAAAGCTCCGAAATTAAAATTAAAAGGAGATAATCCATTGCGTATATTTGAAAATGAAACATATCAAGAAGCAGGATATACAGCAATTGATGATTATGATGGAGATCTTACAGCTAATGTACAAATTAAAAATAATGTAAATACAAAAAACCAAGGAAACTATAAGATTATCTATTCTGTAAAGGATAAAAATGGCAATCAAAGCAGTGTAGAAAGACAAGTAGAGGTATGTCCTGATCCAACAAATCAAAAGTTGTATTATAATTATGATTCTTATGATAATAAGATGGAAGAATGGTGGTTTGAAAAAAGCAAAAATCATGAGAGAAATAAAGGAGCATTATCTTCCTCTTTGTTGAGTAAATATAATACCTGTTATTTAGGACCTGATGAGAAAGTAATATATTTAACATTTGATGAAGGTGGAAATGATATTACCTATATAAAAGAAATCGCTGATGTATTGAATAAACATAATGTAAAAGCTACATTTTTCTTAACGAGAAACTATATAAAAAATGAAGATGATTTTATACGTGATTTAGTAAAACATGGACATGTTATTGGAAATCATACCTGGCATCATTATGATATGACAACATTGGCAAATGCTTCAAAAGTAGATGATTTTGTAAAAGAGATTACAGAAACATCAAAAACATATATGGAAGTGGTAGGAGAGCCGATGAAAAAAATCTTTCGATTCCCTAAAGGCGGTGCAAGTGAAAGAACTATGAAAATGGTATCCGATTTAGGATACAAAAGTTTTAACTGGAGTCATGCGTATTATGATTTTGCAAGTGATGTAAGCAAAGAGGAAGCGTTAAAGACTTTGATTGATCACTATCATAATGGTGCGATTTATTTACTTCATCCAAGCAATAAAGGAAATTATGAAGCCATGGATGAATTTTTGACACAAATGGAAAAGTTAGGTTATCGTTTTGATACGGTAGATCATATTCAAATTATCAAGTAGAAATTTATCTTTAAAAAAGATATAATGATACGCAGGATGTGATGAAATGAAAAAACGCATTGTGTATCTGTTTTTAAGTGTTTTATGGATGATCGTTATTTTTTCTTTTTCTATGCAAAATGGGGGAGAGTCTTCTGGGGTCAGTAATCAGGTGATTCTCTTCATAGAAAATATTACAGGTATTCAGCTAATGCATAATCAATGGATTTCTCTTGATACCATTCAATTTCTTATTAGGAAAGCTGCCCATATGAGTGAGTATGCGATTTTAGCAATGTTGCTTTATATGTTTGCCAGAGAAAGCAAGATTCAAAGCTCTTTTATATTTGCGTTGATTTTCAGTATGCTATATGCCTGTACAGATGAATTTCATCAGCTGTTTGTAAATGGAAGGTCTGGACAATGGCAAGATGTATTTATTGATACAAGTGGATCCTTTTTAGGGTTATGTGTGCAGCAGTTGTGGTTTGTTTTAAAGTATAAAATGCAAACTGGAAAAAGAAAAGTCAAAAAAAGCATTGACAAGATATAGTGTGAGGTGTATGATACAGACAACAAAAAAATCGTATAGAGGCAGCGATGCATCAGAGTAGAAGTGGGAGTTGGCAAACTATGAAAACTTCGAAAGGTAATCATCGCCGAAAACATAATTTTGGCAAAAATTTTGTTTGGGGTTGTGTGGAAATACCTACAACACTCCTTCATTCGTGAAGAGGAGCTATTAACACTCGTTTTAAATTATAAAGTCGTGTAATAGCACGACTTTTTTGTTAAGTAACTAGATAAAGAAAGACGAGGGAAAGAAAATGAAAAAATTATTATGTGCAGCATTTGCGATGACAATGGTATTAACTGGATGCGGGAGCTCAAATGATTCAGCTAAAGCTTCTGAAAACACAGGGAAAGAATACTTTACAGTAGGTATGGAATGTGGATATGCCCCTTTTAACTGGCAGACTACAGAACAGACTGAAACAAGTGTTAGTTTAGGTGGTGCTGGATACTGTGATGGATATGATGTGCGAGTAGCAAGAGCAATAGCAGAAGATTTAGGACGTGAAGTACAGGTAAAGAAAATCGCATGGGATGGATTACAGCCAGCTCTTGAATCTGGAGAAATTGATGCAATCATTGCAGGAATGACAGCAGATGAAAAACGTGAAAATGGAATTGATTTTACTTCACCTTATTATGAATCAGAGATGGTAATGGTTGTTAGAAAAAGTGATAAAGATGTTGTAAAATACAACGATATTCAGCAGTTTAGTGGAAAAACGATTATTGGACAGAAAAATACGAATTATGACACTGTTATTGATCAAATTAAAGGAGTAAAACATGCAACTCCAAAAGCAACATATCCTGAAATGGTTGTAGCTTTACAGCATAAAGATGTTGATGGTATTACAGCAGAGCTTCCAGTTGCAGAAGGTGTCGTTTCTGCAAATAAAGATTTAACGATTGTACATTTTGCAGAAGGTAAAGGTTTTGATATTGATACAAGTGTTTCTATTGGTATGAAAGAAGGAACAAGAGATAGTGAATTCTTCAAACAAGTGCAGTCTTCTTTAGATAAAATCGATACAGAGACAAGAAATAAATGGATGAAAGAAGCAAACGAAGGTCAGCCTTCAAGTAAATAAAATAAGGAGTGTAAACAATGTTTATTTTAGCTGCAAATACTATTCCAGATGGAGGAATGTTAAGTAAATCATGGTGGATTTTTCAAAATAATATTCCTATGTTTTGGTATGGAATAAAAATCACCTTGCTATTGGCCGTTCTTGGAACGCTATTCGGTTTGGTTTTAGGACTTCTTCTAGGGGGTATTCGTGCTGTTAGAATTGAAGAACGTGATAAGACAATTGTGAAAATTATTAAGAAAATCCTTCATGCTATTGTTGCGGTGTATGTGTGGTTCTTTAGAGGTACACCTATGATGGTGCAGGCAATGTTCTTCTATTTCTCTATACGTAGCGTTATTGGATGGACACCGCTTGTTGCAGGGATTGTTATTATATCTGTAAATACAGGTGCTTATATGGCAGAAATTATTCGATCTGGAATTCAGTCTATTGATAAAGGTCAGATTGAAGGTGCTAGAAGTTTAGGTATGACAAATACACAAACGATGATGAGTATTGTGTTGCCACAAGCAATTCGAAACTCTCTGCCTTCTATTGGTAATGAATTTATTGTTAATATTAAAGATAGTTCTATGTTGAATGTAATTGGTGTAACTGAACTTTTTTTCCAGACAACATCTGTTGCAGGTAGTGTATTCTTGTATATGGAAACATTCTTAATTACTTGTATTATTTATTTGATTATGACAAGTTTGGCAACTTTGATTTTGAATTGGATTGAGAGAAAACTAAATACACCAAAGGTAAGTGGTGTAAAGAAAGCGGGTGAAGCATAATGAATTCTACAAGTATTATTCAAATTAATCACTTGAAAAAAAGCTTTGGAGCTTTAAAAGTATTGAATGATGTTGAATTTCATTGTGATAGCGGGGAAGTTATTACGATTATTGGTTCCAGTGGTAGTGGGAAAAGTACATTGCTTCGCTGTATCAATCTGCTGGAGACACCAGATGGAGGAGAAATTCTTTATCATGGAAAAGATATTTTAAAAGGAGAAATTAATTTAAATACGCATCGTTCCAAGGTAGGGATGGTATTTCAGTCTTTCAATCTTTTCAATAATAAAACTGTTTTGGAAAATTGTATGATTGGACAGATTAAAGTTTTAAAAAGAAGTAAAGAAGAGGCAAAAGAAAAAGCCATGTATTACTTGAGAAAAGTAGGAATGGAAGCATTTGCTAATTCCAGCTCTATACAACTTAGCGGAGGACAGAAACAGCGTGTTGCGATTGCCAGAGCATTGTGTATGGATCCTGAGGTTTTATTGTTTGATGAACCAACAAGTGCACTAGATCCAGAAATGGTTGGTGACGTTCTTGATGTAATGAAGCAGCTTGCTGAAGAAGGTTTAACAATGATCGTTGTTACTCATGAAATGCAGTTTGCACATGATATCAGTTCCCGTGTAATCTTTATGGATAAAGGGATTATTGCGGAACAGGGAACTCCTCAGCAAATTTTTGAAAATCCACAACAGGAAAGAACGAAAGAGTTCTTGCAGCGTTATCGTATCAGCAGTCAAAAATAAGACTGCTTTTTCTATGTTATTATGAATTGGGAGATTTTAAATGAATAGAATTGATAAAGATAATATATTTTCACTTTTATTTAAAACTGCATTAAAATCCGGAGAAGTTGCTTTATCAATGCAGAGCACAATTGTGAATGAAAAAAAGCCAGTTGATGAAATTGAAAATGAAACATCCTGTCATAAAGCAATGAGAGAAGCTAAAACAAAGGCTGATGAAATCGTACAGGAAATGTTTTTGAATGCACTTCTTCCATATAAAGATATACTGACTTTAGATGTAGAAGAAGATACTTGTTCCACGTCTTTATATAATTTGAAAAATTATGAATGCACATTTATTTTAGATCCTATTGATGGCACGCTTCGCTATATTCAACAAGAAGATGGATGGTCAATATGTGCAGGTATTATAAAAGAAAATACATTTTTATGTGCTCTTGTTTATTTTCCTAAAAGAAAAATAATGTATGTGTGTGAAAAATATAAAGGTGCATATGTATATCATAATCCAAAACATATAGATGACAGAAAGCGATTGGTTTTTCCATCCATGATAAACAAAGATAAAATATATTATAATTATCGTTTAGCAACTTCACTTGTTTCTTATTTACAGGAAAACGGCTTTGAAATGATAGAAGATACTAAGAATCAAATTGGATGTCCTGATGCGATTATTGAATGCATAAATGCAAAAGCTTGTGCATATATAGGTGCCGGAAGAAATTTGCGTGATATTTTATTAGCTGTTATTTTTTCTTTTATGCAGCAGGGAAAAGCTCTTGATTTCCAAGGTAATCCTATCGTATGGGAAACGCATGGAAGGCAAAAAGAACTTGTAATTACAATCAATGCTTATTTGATGCAAGTCTTGAGTAAATACAAAAAATAATGTATTTTTTATACTTGAATATATTTTTACAATATTTTTGTGACTTTTTCTACTTTATTTCGTATATAGATAAAAAAGGAGAAAAAAAGATGAAAGAAGAAAAAGAATATATTCATAAAGAAATGAAGAAAAAAATGAAACAGTTACAAAAGTATACAGCAACACTTCGTTTAAGGAGCATCTTATACGATGAATCAAATCGATCTCTTGAAGTAGAAGATGATCTTGTAGATTATTTAAATTATACGAAAAGTATTATTAACTGTTCATCAAGCAGAAAAACTTACTATGGCGGTGATCCTGTTTTGTCCGCAATGGAAAAAAGACATAAAAATCAGCAGGAAAGAAAAAAACAGGATGAAGATTTTTATGTTTTATTGCTTGCAATACAGCAATTGCCTGAATTAGAAAGAAATTTATTATTTGATTTATATGTAAGAAATCTTGATAAAAAGGTTATAGAACTTCGTCAGGGTGGAATAGTAGAGAGTACTTTGCATCGCCGTTTAAATAGAGCATTGGAACATTTATGGGAGTATTTGAAAGAAGTATAGGAAATTCATTGAAATGTGTTTGTTGTTTCTATAGTCCTAAACAATTCTATGATATAATAATCTAGAGAGGTTACTTTTATATTCAAATTTAGAAAATAAAAGGAGAAGCATCATGAAAAATTCAGTGAAAAGTTATGTCATTAATATCTTTATTGTGACTTCCTTAACGATTGTTGCTTTATGGTTTGCGTTAAAAGATAATTATCAGGAAGTCATCACAATGATTTCTGGAATGAAAAGTTACTGGCTTGTATTAATATTGTTTTGGGGAATTATGTATTCGTGTATTTCGGGATATGTATTAACAATTTTTACTAGAAAAAATAAAAAAGATTATCGGTTTCGTGAAGGCTTATCGAATTATCTTGTAGGTTTTTTCTTCAGCAGTATTACACCAAGTTCAACAGGTGGACAATTTGCGCAAGCTTATATTTTTAAAAAACAAAAAATAAAGCTTAGTGATGGAGCTAGTATTTTATGGGGAGATTTTATTATATTCCAAACGACATTAATGATTTATGTCACTATTTTGTTTTTTCTTCGCTATTCTTACTATGTGGAGATAATGGGAGGAATCTTGCTTGTTTTTATTTTAGCTGGATATGGAGTCAATCTTGCCATTATTGTAGTATTATGGACAATGGCCTTATTTCCCAAATTATATGTGAAATTGAGTGGAAATGTAGTTCGTATTCTTGCGAAATTTAAAATTGTAAAGGATAAGGAAAAAACACTTGTAACATGGAGTGAACAGGTAATGTCTTTTACAAAAGAAATTAAGCGTCTGCATCATGAAAAAATGTTGATTTTAAAAACAGCAGTTTTAAGTGTTTTGCGAATGAGCGTTCAATTCAGTTTGCCATGGGTAATTGCGAATGCTTTAGGACACCCACTGGGAATTGAGTACCTTTTAGATTGTTTGGCTTTGTCTAGTTTTGTTATGATGGCAAATGCATTTATTCCCATTCCTGGTTCAAGTGGCGGGACTGAATTTGTATTTACGATGCTGTATGGGTATTTATTACAAGATTCAGCGTTAGCTAGCAGTATTATGATCTTATGGCGGTTCTCTACATATCATTTCATCATGATAGCAGGGGCAATTACTTTTGTGATATTAAAACATAAATACACAAAAGAAAGAATTAAAGAAAGAGGTATATAGGGGAGGATTGTTCATTTTATGAGAATTGGACTTTTTACAGATACTTATACACCGGATATTAATGGGGTCGTATCTAGTATTGTAACATTACAAAAAGAATTGGAAAAAGATGGACATGAGGTCTTTGTAATTACTAATCACAAAGCTTCTCATACAAAAAGAGAAGGAAATATTCTGCGTCTTCCTGGATTGGAACTAAAATGGTTATATGGATATAAATTGTCTACACCTTATCATTTTAGTGCTAGGGATGAAATTGAGAAGATGCATTTGGATATCATACATGTTCATACAGAATTTGGAGTTGGTATGTTTGGAAGAATTGTTGCGAAATACTTAAATATTCCAGTAGTTACAACATATCATACAATGTATGAAGATTATACTCATTATGTAAATCGTTTTGATATTGAAGAGATTGAAAAAGTTTCTAAAAAAATAGTATCTAGTTTTTCTAAAGTTCTTTCTGATAGTGCACAGGCTGTGATTTCACCAAGTGAAAAAACAAAAGAAACTTTATTAAAATATGGTGTTAAGACACCTATCTATGTTATTCCTACAGGACTTTCTTTTGAAAAATTTAATCATGACACTATAGATAGTAAAGCAGTAGAGAAGATTAAAGAAATGTATGATCTTAAAGAAGAGGACAAAGTTGTTGTGTTTGTGGGAAGAATAGCTCCAGAAAAAAGTATAGATATTCCCATCGAAGGATTTCGTTACATTACTGATTCACATATTAAGCTTATGATTGTTGGAGATGGACCACAATTAGAAGATTTGAAAAAAATGGTGAAGAATTATGGATTGATGGATAAAGTTATCTTTACAGGTAAAAAATCAAGTGATGAAGTTCCATTATACTATGCTTGTGCAGATTGCTTCGTATCTGCTTCTTTAACAGAAACACAAGGAATGACATATATTGAGGCTTTAGCTTGTGGTCTTCCTGTATTTGCCAGGTGGGATGATGTTTTGGAAAACTTAGTTGTTGAAGGAGAAAGTGGTTTTTTATTTGATGATGCGCAAATGTTTGCGGAAAAACTAACATCTTATTTCTCTTTGCCGAAAGAACAACGGCAAAATTTCCGTCAAAAAGCGATAAGCAAAGTAGCGCAGTATGATGCAAAAGTCTTCTGTTCAAAAGTTTTAAGTGTTTATTATCAGGCGATTGATGATTATTCTCAGGCATATGAAGTTGTGAAAATCAAGACATTTGATGATTGTGTACGTATTTATGTACAAAATGATTCTGAAGTTCAGCCACAGAAGATATTGATCAGTTTTGATGACTATTTTTCTTACAAAATTCGACTTCATACGATGCTTGATAGATTTACAGTTTCTGATTTTAAACAAAAGGAATTGAAATTAGAAGCATATAGAAATGCTGTTCGAAAATTGCGCGTAAAAGATTATACTCGAAAGGAAATGAAATTGTTCTTTCAAAGAAAAAATATCTTAAGTGACCAAATGATTGACGAAGTATTAGATGAATTAGAGGAAAAAGGGTATATCAATGATGAATTGTATATACAAAATAAAATTGAAAAATTACAGTATTCACTTGTTGGAAAAGGCAATATACGACATTCTCTCATTAATAAGGGAATAAATAGTGAAGATGTGGAAGAAGCTTTGAAAGGGTTAGATAATGAAGGGGAGCTTATCAAGGCAAAGAAGATGGCACAAAAATTGATGACTACTATGAAAGATACTTCCCGTAAAATGAAAAAACAAAAAATTATTAATAAATTGATATCACTTGGGTTTGATGGTGATATTGCCAGACGTTCTGCTGAAGAATTGGATTATGAGCAAGAAGATGAAAGTCCAGCTTTGGAAAAAACGATTCAAAAAGCATTGCGTAGTTATGTAAGAAAGTATCAAGGAAAAGAACTACAGTCGAAAATTATGTTATATTGTATGAGAAAAGGATTTTCACGAAGTGATATACAATGTAAATTAGAAGAAATGGAGTGTTTGGATGAATAAAAGAATTGAAGACTTAGAAGATGGATTTCGTGGGACGATAACGGTCTTGCTTCTACAGGTAAATAAAGGTGTTACAGCAAAAGGAGCACCTTATCTATCTTTACAGTTTCAGGATAAAACTGGACGTATGGATGCGAAATACTGGAATGTTAATGAAGCGTTACTACATGCATTTGCACCAGGTATGATAGTAAATGTGCAGGGAGATGTCCTTTGTCATCAAAAACAATTACAGTTTCGTGTAAATAAAATGGAAGTTGTGGATAAAAATGAGATAGATATTAATGAATTTGTGAAATCAGGTTCAATAAGTAAAGAAGAATTAAAACAGCGTCTATATGAAAGAATCAGCGAGATTAAAAATCAGACAATTTATAAAATTGTTTTAGAAGTAGTCAATGACTATGAAAAAGATTTCTTTGATTATCCTGCTGCAACGAAAAACCATCATGATTTTTCGGGAGGATTGGCTACACATGTAGTTGGAATGCTGGATTTAGCAGATCATTTATGCAAGCAGTATCCGTTGTTAAATAAAGATGTATTATTTGGGGGAGTTATCCTTCATGATTTAGGAAAGCTAATAGAGCTGAGTGGAGCTTTAGTAAGTGAATACACAGTACAGGGAAAACTGCTTGGACATATTAGTATCATGCAGGCAATAGTATATGAAAAAGCAAAAGAACTTCACTTGGAAAAAGAGGAGGAAACAATGCTTTTAAGACATATGATTTTGTCACATCATGGACAGTATGAGTATGGTTCACCTGTACTCCCAATGCTTCCAGAAGCTGAGATGCTCTATTTGATTGATAACATCGATGCCCGCATGAATACTATAGAGAAAGCATTAAGTGGTGTACAGGAAGGTGAATTTACACCAAGAATTTTTGCTTTAGAAAATCGAAGCTTTTATAAACAAAAGATAAAATAAAAGAGGAACATTTGTTTATTCCTCTTATGAAAAAAAGCATTGTGAATTACTTTGAACTTCACAATGCTTTTTAAATTTTCCTTTTTAATTTTCGCTAATTAATTCTAGGTTATCTAGATATTCACTTTCAAATGCAAGTTTCTTTTCAGCATCACTTGTATATTTTTTTACAAGTGCACTTGATTTCATAACTGGCTGTAATGTTCCTGCTCCAGCAACACATCCACCAGGACATGCCATACCTTCTAACAGGTATCCATTACGTTTTCCAGCTTTTGCCATCATTAACATTGTACGACAGTTTTTCAATCCCTCTGCAGAATCAATCAACACTTCCATATCAGGGTGTTTTTCCTGAATGCATTGTTTTACTGCGTTTGCAACACCGCCACTAACGGCAAATCCACGACCATTTGCAGTTCCTTCGTTAAATGGTTCATCAACAGTAGCTTGTGCTAAATCGATACCTTTAGCTTCAAACATACCCATAACTTCTTCAAATGTAAGAACAAAGTCTACATCACTTCTTATACTTTTGCGACTTGCTTCAAGTTTTTTTGCAGCACATGGTCCGATGAAAACAACTTTTGCATCAGGTTTCTGTTTTTTGATTAAACGACCTGTTAAAACCATTGGTGTCAATGCCATAGAAATATATGGTTTGAAATCTGGGAATAATTTTTTAGCCATAACTGACCATGCAGGACAGCATGAAGTTGCCATAAATGGCTGTTCGTTTGGAACTTTGTTTAAGAAGTCTTCTGCTTCTTCAACTGTACATAAATCAGCTCCAATAGCTACTTCAACTACATCTGAGAACCCTAACTCTTTCAATGCACCTTTTACTTTTTCAGGCGTTACCGTTGGACCAAACTGCCCTACAAATGCTGGAGCAATGGCTGCGACAACTTCTTTGCCAGTTTTCATTGCGTGAATCGTCTGGAAAATCTGTCCTTTATCAACAATTGCACCAAATGGACAGTTTACTAAACACATACCGCAAGATACACATTTATCATAATCAATTTCTGCACGACCAAATTCATCTGATTTGATTGCATCCATTCCACAGCTTTTTGCACATGGACGTTCAAGTTTGTTAATGGCTCCATAAGGGCATACGTCCATACAGCGGCCACATTTAATACATTTTTCCTGATCTATATAAGATTTTCCATTTACGATACTAACAGCATCTTTAGGACAAACTTCAACACAAGGGTGCGCTAAACATCCCTGGCATGTATCTGTGACAACAATCTGTTTTTCAGGGCATGCATTACATGCAAATTTAATAATGTTAATTAATGGATCATCATAATATTTTTCCGCAATAGCACTTTCTTCAATGCCTTCGCTAACAGGAGCATGTTCATCCATACGACGTAAAGGAAGTCCGATTCCTAAACGAAGACGTTCCCCAACGATAGCTCTTTCTAAGAAAATGCTTTCTCTATATTTCGCATGTTCTCCAGGAAGAATCTTGTAAGGAAGTTGTTCGATTTTAGTTGCGTAATCTCCTCCTTCATACGCAAGACGGGCAATTTCCGTAAATACTTTTCTACGAATATCTGTTACTGAATTGTAGATTCCTCTCATAAACTTGTTCACCTCATATTCATTATACTTGAAATAGTAAAATTTAAAAGAGAAAAATTAAAAAATTCACAAATAAAATTAGGAAAGGTCGCAAAATAAAATATACTTTTGATTAATTCTTTCTATACCATATATTTGCCTATCAAAAAATACATTATAAGCATATAGTAAAGTGAGATGTAGTTATCTCACATAGACAAGGAGGAAACAAATATGTTTGATGAAAGATGGAATGATGGAAAAAATTATGGAAGATGCTGTGATGGCTTTAATGATGAAAGATGGAATAGGGAATGTTGTTGCAGAGAAAGATGTGGCTGTAGTCAATATGATGGATGGAATAGAAGGTGTGGATGCCAGCATATCTCAGTTCGTTCATGCAATCACTGCCAATATCGTGATTTTGATCGCTGCGGCTACAGGGGAAATCGCTGTTATGTCGATGGAAGACGTGATTGCAGAGACAATCGCTTTGAGGATAACGGGGATTTCTGTAATAACTGCAATGACTACTAACTATGAGAACTTTCTCATAGTTTACATACAAACCATTTGCGTTATTTCTATTTTAAGATATAATAGGTTGCATTAAGAGGTGAAAGAGTTATGATTAAGCATATTATATGGGATTGGAATGGAACGTTATTAGATGATTTAGATGTTAGTATGGAAGCATTAAATTATGTGTTGGAAAAAGAAAATCTTCCTTTGGTGCTAGATAAAGAAGAGTATCGGAAATATTTTCAATTTCCTGTTATTGAATATTATAAAAAAGTGGGCTTTGATTTTAATAAGACTCCTTTTTCAGTTCTGGCAAAACAATATATGGATTATTACCAGCCAAACTCTTTGTCTTGTTCTCTTCATAAAAATGTAGAAGAAACGTTGCAGAAAGTAAAATCTAAAGATGTTTCACAGTATTTATTAAGCGCAAGCAATTTGGATTTTTTACATGAGCAGCTTGCAGAATATGATATAAAAAAATATTTCTTAAATATCAAGGGACTGGATAATATACATGCACACTCAAAAGCAGAGCTGGCGAAATGTTTTGTGGAGGAAAGCGGATTTAACCCTGATGAAGTATTGTTTGTAGGAGATAGTGTTCATGATAGTGAAGTTGCGAAATATGCAAACTGTCATTGTGTCTTGATTGCAAATGGACATGAACATAAAAGTAAATTATTGAATACAGATTCCTATGTTGTGGATAATATGAAGCAGTTTTATGATTTTATTGTTGAAAATATAAAATAAAACAACTAGATTTATATAATCTAGCTGTTCCAGAATGAAAGCAGCGAAAGGTATGCTTTCTGCGGCTCATTTATAATTTGATAATGTTGAAGATGATTTGGAAATAATCGCTTGTATGGTGGGGTAGTAAAACGTTCATCAATAAAAACAATAACACCTTTATCATGGACGCTGCGTATGACACGACCAGCTGCCTGTAAGATTTTATTCATTCCCGGAAACTGGTATGCATAAGCATAACCCATCTTTTTTTCTTTTTGAAAATGTTCTTTTAATAATTCTTGCTGAGGATTGATTTGAGGGAGTCCAACACCTATTAAAATGGTTCCTATTAATAAATCACCTTTTAAGTCAATACCTTCTGAAAACATGCCGCCAAGTACACAGAAATATACATGTAGTTTCTGTGTGCTGGAAAACTGATTTAAAAACATCTGCTTTTCGTCCTCTGATAAATTTTCTTTTTGAATCGTAGTTTGGATGTCAGGGTATTCGTTTGTGAAAGCATCATGAATTTGTTCCATATACGCATAACTTGGACAAAAAATGATATAATTGCCTTTTTTTGATAAAATAACAGCATGTAAATAGGATATAAGGGAAGGAAGAGATAAACTTCGATTCTTATATTTTGTAGAAATAGCGTTGTTTATAAGAATCATCGATTGCTCTTTTTGGAAAGGAGAGGGCAATGATAACCGATTTGTTTCATCTTCTCCTCCTAATAAATCCAAATAATAATCAATAGGGGATAATGTAGCAGAGAATAAGACAGAGGTTCTTCCTTTCTCCATAATGGATTTTAAAGGAGTTCTAGGATTCATACAAAACTGTTTGATAGTTACATCTTTATTCTCTTTATGTATCCAGGTTACAAAGTTTTCATCATAGTAATCCGAAATACGTAAATAATTGACTGCATCAAAATAGATTACTTTAATATCTTCATCATATGTATCATCATGTTCACTTTGTAAATATCCATCACAGTGTTCAATAAAATGATTTATCTTTTCTAATATAGAAAGCTGTGGTTCATTGGAGGCATAAAATTCGTTATCTTCACATAGAGAAGATAACTTTTTAAAATCTGCAAGAACAGACTTGATAGAAGAATGCAGCTGTTTTTCTTCTTTTGGAATATATTTTGATAGCTGCTGGAAAGAACTTTTTGATAGAACAGCACTATACATTTCTCTAGCTCGATCAACAAGGTTATGCGCTTCATCTACAAGAAATATGTAATTTCCTTTTTCCATAAAGAAACGTTTTAAATATACTCTAGGGTCAAATACATAATTATAATCACAAACAATAAGATCTGCATATAAAGAAGCATCTAGACTTAATTCAAAAGGGCAGATAGAATGTTTTTTCGCATACTGAGATAAAATTTCTTTATCCATAAGATCTTCATTGGATAAAAGTTCATATAAAGCATCTTTATTGCGACTGTAATATCCTTTTGCATATGGACAAATATGTGGATCGCAATTTCTTTCTTCTAAAAAACAAATTTTATCTTTTGCAGTAATACCGACACTTTTGAAAGGAAGTTTTTGTTCATATAAAAGATTTAAGGTATTGTATACAACACTGGATGTGATATTTTTTGCGCATAAATAAAAGATTTTTTCTGCCTTACCTTCTCCAATAGCTTTTAATGATGGAAAAAGAGTAGAAATCGTTTTTCCGATTCCAGTTGGAGCTTGGGCAAATAAAGAACGTTTATCTAAGATGGTTTTATAAACACCACTGGCAAATTCTCTTTGTCCACTTCGATAATTTTCAAATGGAAATACAAGTGATTTCAAAGACTGAGCGCTATTCATGCGAATCTTTTGTGTAAGTTTTGCCCAGCGAAGATAAAGGGATAAAGTTTGTGTGTAAAAGGAAAGAAGTTCTTCTTTTGTTTTGACCTGTCGAAATGTTTTGATTTGTTTTGTTTCAATTTGGTAATAAGTTAGCTGTACAAGGATATTGTCTAACCCATTTTGCTGTACATATATGTGGGCATAACAATATGCCTGTGCAAAGTGCAGGAAATTAGAATCATCGATTTCATCATAAGGAATAGCAGTTGTTTTGATTTCTTCAAGAATAATGTTATCTTCTTCTTTGAAGATCCCATCTGCACGTCCGTCTATAATGAAATTGATGGTATCGAGTTCTGTTTCTAATTTTAAATAAACTTCACTTTGGTAGTTTCCTTTTCCTTGCGATTGTAGTAAACGATGGATTCTGCTGCCTAGATTTGCACGTTCTATTGAGGCTGGAGTATAAGAAAGATCCCCACTTTTATAAAGAAATTCAACAAGCTCTCTTACAGATAAACGACATTCCAAAAAAATCACTCCACTTTCGTATAGTTTATTGTATACATTTTTTAAAAAATTTACAATGTAGAATGCTTGATTGTCATGTATAATACTTATGTAAAAAACTGGAGGTTTATAATGAAAGAATTTGTAATTCAAAAAGATGATGCCAATCAACGAGTGGATAAGTTTATCATGAAAACAATGAAGACGATGCCTAAGAGCCTTATGTATAAATATATTAGAAATAAAAAAATAAAAGTTAATCGCAAGCGCTGTGAGATTTCGCAAAGATTGCAGGAAGGGGATACCATACAGTGTTTTATAGCAGAGGAATTTTTTGAAAATAAGAAAGAATTGAAGTTTCTTAAAGTTCCTTCGAAAGTAAACTGCTTGTATGAAGATAATAATATTATATTATTGTGTAAGCCATCAGGGCTGTTGGTGCATAGCGATACAAAAGAATTGCAGGATAATTTAGCGGATCGTTATTTACATTATTTATATGAAAAAAAAGAATATGATCCAGAAATTTCACAAAGCTTTACACCTGCTTTATGTCATCGTATAGATAGAAATACAGAAGGGATTGTTATCGCTGCAAAAAATGCAGAAGCATTGCGAGAGATGAATAACTGTATCAAGGAAAGAAAAGTTGATAAGTATTATTTATGTATTGTCGAAGGCAAGATGGAAACAAATAAAAGCATCATAGAAGTTTGGCATAAAAAGTTTGAAGATAATCATGTAGAAATTAGCAAGGATAAAAAAGATGGATATCAAAAAGTAGTAACAGGGTATAAGGTATTAAGTGAGAAAAATGGTTTCAGTCTTTTAGAAGTAGAACTTATTACAGGGAAAAGCCATCAAATTCGAGCAGTTATGTCTTTTTTAGGGCATCCTTTATATGGAGATATCAAGTATGGTGCTAAAAGAAATGGAAGACAAGATTATCAGGCACTTTGCGCTTATAAAGTGAATTTTCATACAGAAAATAATTCAATATTATCGTATTTAGATGGGAAAGAATTTATGCTGCAGGATACAGGTGTTGAAAAAATATATAAAAATCTATAAGTGTATTTAAAAGCTGGCAATGTCTCGTTTTTAACAAAAAAAGTAAAATAAGGGTTGCATAAAGTGAAGGAATCTGATATTATATTAGGGCACTGATGAAAAGAGTGTTAGATGTGCGCCCATAGCTCAACTGGATAGAGCGTTTGACTACGGATCAAAAGGTTGTGGGTTCGATTCCTGCTGGGCGCGCCATTTATTTTAAACGGGACGTAGCACAGCTTGGTAGTGCACTTGATTTGGGATCAAGGGGTCGCAGGTTCAAATCCTGTCGTCCCGACCATTAAAATTGGCTGGGTAGCTTAGTTGGCTAGAGCATCCGGTTCATACCCGGAAGGTCGCGAGTTCGAGTCTCGCCCCCGCCACCAATTAGCTAAAAGGACCCTTAGCTCAGTTGGTCAGAGCATCCGGCTCATAACCGGTGGGTCGTAGGTTCGAGTCCTACAGGGTCCACCAAAAAAGTAAAAAGATGGAGGAATACCCAAGTGGTTGAAGGGTCCGGTCTTGAAAACCGGTAGGTCGGGAAACTGGCGCCTGGGTTCGAATCCCAGTTCCTCCGCCATCGAATTAAATATCGCGGGGTAGAGCAGCCTGGTAGCTCGTCGGGCTCATAACCCGGAGGTCGTTGGTTCAAATCCTTCCCCCGCAACCAAATGGTCCCGTAGCTCAGTCGGTAGAGCAAAGGACTGAAAATCCTTGTGTCGTTGGTTCGATTCCGACCGGGACCACCATTTGTGTTAATTCGAACTTCTAGGAAACTAGAAGTTCTTTTCTATATATAAGACTATGATACGGTATCTACTAATGGTAATGTAAACGTTTACCTAGGTAGATGCCGTTTTTTTGTAGTAGAAATGGAGGTCATATGAAGAAAGACATTAGAAATCATTCAATTAAACTGAGCCTTAATAAGGAAGAAGTTGATTTGCTGCAAGCACTGAAGGAAAGAATACCAGAACAGAAAGAAGCAACAATATGCAGAAATATTGTAATGAATATTGCACGGTCTAAAAAGTTCGATTTCCTAGCTGATAAAAATTTCTCAAAAAGATTAGATGAGGATAGTGAATTAAAGCTTGCCGCAATGGAATTGTCTTTGAAATATAGTGAAGATATAAATGAATTAAAAGATGAAAAGGATGAGAAATGAGAGCAATCATTTATATCATTTCTATATTACTGATTTATTTTAGTTATTGGTTAGGAAAGAGGAATAGAAAATGAGAAAAAAAGACTATGTAAAGCTTACTGTTTTTAGTACTAATGACGATGATTTGCTTTTTAATGTATTTCCAATATATGTAGCTGTAGTAATGATATTATTCAACTTTGCAATATTACAGGGAGAACTTAATGTGTTATCTGTAACTTTATTTATTGGTTCCACGATTGTGGCCTGCAGAGCAGCATACTTGTCTGGAAAAAATTCTAAGTAGGAGGAATGGTTATGATAAAAGAAAAAGAACTATATTTATCTGGATATCAAAAAATCATAGATATCATTTGTTTAACCAATGATGAATTAACAAAAGAGCGAAAAAGACTTAGAGAAGAAATATCAGATAACAATACATCAGAATTAGTAGATTTTTTAAATGATTCAGATAAGTGTCAAATACTTGATAGGTATTTAGAGTTACCAGATTATACAGCAGTAATACAGCGTCTGTATTGGCAATGTAAAAATTTAATGACTAAATTGAGATATGAAGAACTGCCAGTAGAAGGCTTTATGGATGATTTGATGTGGCATGATCTTGGAAAAATTGATGCTTTGGTAGAAATAAGTGAATGTATAGAAGTTACTAAGAAGCATGCAACCGCTAAGGAACAGCATGTAATTATTTATTTGGAAAGCACGTTTCTAAAGTTATTAGAACAAACAGAGTTATCTACTATAGTCTTAGATAATCGGGACAAATTCATTTGTTTATATACAAAAATGTTGATGGCTTGTTCAAAAGATTGTTCTGAGGATTGCATAGACTTAAAACGTTTGGATATTCTTAAATTCTTTAAGGAGAACTGTCTGAATGCAAAACCTTAGACTGATAAAAAAAATACATGAGGGTATAGACAATACATGTTATGCAGCAATTTTGACGAATTGGGATTTAATCGAAATGCAGGAACTTGAACTTGCAGAAAAGGCATTTGATATTGTTTCAAGAGGTGCTTCTGAAGAAAATGTAGCAAAGCAATTAGAAGTAGATTTAACTCACATAAGAAAACTGCTGAAAGAATATAAAATGAAATATTGTGTCGATGAAAAATCATTTTTGATGTTTGATAAATTGTATTCTAAAGAAAAGTTTTTCGATGTATGCAGAGAAATGACACAGAGAGGACAAAAGGACGCATACTTTTCATTAAATAGTTTCTACAGGCAAAATCGTGTAAACAATGATGTTCGACATATCAATGCTTTTGTTCTTGATTTTGACTACTATAAAGTAGATGAATATAGGGAACTATCCGCAGTAGAATTCTATAAAAAGATAGAAAATAAGCTTTCTATGACCCCTACTGCAGTGATGGATTCTGGAAGAGGGCTGTATATCATATATGCATTTAAACATTGTTCTTATCACATGGATAAGCTATATCATGCAATCATCAAACATTTTTATGCATTATTTGAGAAGTATGGTATGGATCTGAACGCAACGTTAACGACTCAGGTAATACGAATACCAGGTACAATCAACAGCAAGAATGGAAGGAAGGTGGAAATACTTGAATTTAATGATACAAATTATAAACTTCAAGATTTTGCAGCACTTCTTCCCTGGTCAGAAAAAGAAGTAAAAGCATACAAAAAAGAAAAACTGCATCATAAGAAAGAAAAAAAGACGAAGCAAATTGATTTGTCGAAAAGAAAACCACATTTCAAAGACTATTATGAGGATTTCAGAACACTGATACATCTTAGAAATCAATCGAAGGTCTATGAAGGATACAGGGAGCTTCTGTTGTATCTGATAAGAGAAAAGGCATGCTGGATGGGATATACAGTTGATGAATCGATTGCTTTGGCCAAGGAACTAAATGATCTTCTTAGGGTTCCTTTGAATGATATTGAAATCGAAAGGAATTGTAAACCATCAGGCAATAGAGCCTGCAGTTCCATCGATACGATCATTGACAAACTAAAAATCAATATCGTTGAGCAGAAAAAGATGAAGGTATTAAAAAGAAGATGGTTAAAAAAATCTTTATATGCAAAAAGAAAGCGAAAGCATGTATTGCTGAATCGCTCCCCAAAACAGCAGGAATTATTTGAAAGAAGAACACGAATATGTGAGCTTAAGAACGTACACCACCTGCGAAACAGCAGGATTGCTGAAATACTGGGGATTTCAAAATCGCAAGTGACGAGAGATCTGCAGTACATAAAAGCACATGGATATGAGTTTATACAAAAGTTAAAAGACTACATGGGTCGAATCGAAGATGCGAAAGAAACGGATTATTTCCGTCGAAAGCTAGTATTTGAAAGACAAAAACAACTCTTAGAATGGCTGAAAATAGCTCGTAGAGCATTGGATTATTTGGTCAGAGAAATAGGAGTTGCAAAAAACTAGTCATCATTGAATATATGTGGCCCTTACTCTCTTTGAGGAGGAGAAAGATGGAAAGTGGAAAATTCTGTTCGAAAAGAATTTACGAATTATGCAGGGAAAGAAACCTATCGGTAAATAAATTATGTAAGCTGTGCGGAGTAACACAGTCTTCTGTTGAAAACATCATAACGGGAAGAAGTAAGAATCCAACAGTAGGTACTATTATAAAAATATGTAATGGCTTAGGAATTACAGTAAATGATTTTTTTAATAGCTATGATAGTAATAAGTTTTCTGAAATTAGAAAAGTCACAATCGAAATGGAAAGTCTTTTAACTGCTGAAGAAGTTAAAGAAATAGTAAATTGTTTAGTACGCATGGATGAGAAGAAATATAAAAGAGTTATAGAAAAACTGGAAATGCAGTTAGAAATACGGAGGTGAGTAGAATGGAATTAAAAGAAGAAATTTTCGATTTTAAGTCTTATGAAAGTAAGTTTTTAAAATGGGAAGCTGAAGAAATAATCATTGATGATAGTAAAGCATGGTGGTGTTTGAAAAATCCTAACAGCAGCGTACAGAAAATATGTATGTTTAGAGACGGTCCTGTTGTTAATGTTTATGGTAATTTTACTTTTGATAAGATGACATGTCTAGGAGATGTTTGTAATTTGGCATATGATGATCTGGATTATCAGTTTGGAAAGTTATCAGAAGCAAGCAAAAAGTACCTGTATGCATTTGATGATGAAGAATGTAAAAAGGATGTAATAAACTGGATGAAAGAACATCTAAGCTGTGATGAATATTTAGATCATGAAATAAATGAAATTGCTGAGTATATTTCTAACTTAGATATATCCTGTACAAATGACTGGTTGATTGCCGATTTCTGTGAAAGGAAGAATTATGATTGCGGTTCACTGCTATATTTCGTAGAGGAGTGTTTTAAAAATGTAGATAACTGTGAAACATGGATAGATTTTTTAAAGAATTCTGAATTAGGAAATTTTGATGATTTCTATGAGTCTATTTTATGGGAAGCAGGGAAGAAGATACGGCAAGATTTTTTCATTAACTTATATGCATTAAAAATATGTGGAGAGAAATTAAATGAAAAAAATAAATGATGATTTCGATAAAAAATTAAGAAATGATCTAATCCATATTATGAAAATAGAAAATGAACCTGAAAGCATAAAAGAATTAGATAAATGGATCAAGAAGGAAGGGATTGATGAAGTTTCAAAAAAAGTTATTAAATTGTACACGATTCATGTTGCAGATGATTGAGAATTTGAAGGAGGGATAAATTTGTTAGGTATTCGAATTGAATTCTTGTTTGAAGAAGAGAGGCTTCAGCTGCTTGATGACCTGCAAAAAATAGGATATGTCATTGCTGATGAAGGGAAAATTAAGAAATCAAAAAAAGCAGGCAGCAAGAAACTTATACAGTATTTAGATATTCAAAAGCAGTCTAATTAAAAAACTGCAGCGTAAGACGAAAGCGAAAGAGAGGATAAAAGAATGAAAGTAATTTGTGTAAAAAATGGAAAAGGCGGAGATGGTAAAACAGTATTTTCTTTAAACTTGGCAGCACTTCTTGCGAAGGAAGGGAAAGTATTGCTTATTGATACAGATCCACGTTGTCATTCTAGTAATTTTATGATCAAAAATGAAAATGTACCAGTTACTGGTACAATAGAAAAAGGAAATCTTGGTGAGTGGATAACAGGAAAAAAATCGGCTGATGAAGTAATTCGTAAATCAGCTTTTAGTAATTTAGATTTCATAGCATGTTCTGATGATCTGGATGATTATGTAAAAGAGTTGGAAAAAAAGAGAATCATGAGCATGGCAGGAAGAAATTTAAAAGAGTGTATTGAAGTGATTGAAGGCAGATATGATTACGTTGTTATCGACTGCAGTCAAAATGTAACCACGATCGATGTAAATGTGCTTGTGGCATCTGATTTTGCACTGATTCCTGTCAAATGTGGATTAAGTTCAATGGACGGCTGTTTTGAAATGCTGGACTGGATTGAACAGGTACAGACGTTAAATCCTGATCTTGATTATAAAATTGTGATGAATGATCGTGAAAAAAATAAAGAGGCAGAAGAAATTGAAAATAAGGCAAGAGGGCTGTGGAATGATAAGGTATGCAAAACAACAATTCGACATCAGTCAAAACCATTAACAAAAAGTATTCGAACAGGAATACCAGTCGTATATGAACATAGAACACCATCGGAAGTGAAAAGAACTACCATTGCAGATGATTTTATAAATCTTGTAAAGGAGTTGACACAGTATGGGTGCTAACATATTAAAACAGTTTCAGATGAAAGATGACCATGAAATAGAAATGATTCCAATTGAGAAGATTGTATTTAACAAGTATAACTATTTTTCAATGGATGAAGGCAGGGTAGAGGCATTGTGTGATGAAATATTGACTCATGGATTTAAAAGTGCAATTGAAGTTAGAGAAATTTCTAACGACATGTATGAACTTATCGCAGGAGAAACCAGAACAAGGGCATTATTAAAGGCCTATGACAGGACAAAAGACCAAAAGTATTTAATGGTTCCTGCTTATGTATCAAATATGAGCGATGATGAAGCACATGAACGCTTGATCATTGATGAACTTCTAAAAAGAAATCATACAAGCTATGAAAAGATGCGTGCGGTAGAGGAATTACAGGACCTCTATCGCAAACGAAAAAAAGAAGAAAGGATACCTGGAAGAATACAATGGATGATTGCAGAAAGCTTGTCTATGAAAAAATCACAAGTTGGAACCTATCAGAAAGTTTCTTCAAAAGCCTCTGATGCAGTTAAAGAAAAGTTGAGAAGAGAAGAAATTAGTGTTGAATCCGCAGCATTGCTCGCTGACCTTCCGCAAGATAAGCAAGATGAATTTATTGCTGACAGTAAAAATTATCGAAAACAGGATATAGAGGATTTTAAAAATTTACAGGCTGCAGTAATGAATGTTAGTGAGAAACAGTTGAAATTTGATGAAGCTGGAACATTTGTTGAAGAAGAAATATCTGCAGAACCTTTACCGAAAAGACATATAGGAGATATTGTAAAGGACCTTTATAAAACTCTGGAAGAACTGGAGGTTAAAATCAGCATGATTGAATTTAAAGATGAGCTTATATTACTTCGGGAAATCAAAAAGGAATGTGATGCTTTGTCTGATATGCTTGGAGTTCAATAAATATGTACCAGTCACTGGTACATTTGGAGGAGACGATGAAAATACTACGAAGATATGTTCAAAAATATGAACTGAAGCAGATACTGGACAGACAACTATATAGGAAATTTATGATGACTGATATGTCTTATTGCATAAAAATATTTATGCAAAATACAGGTGTATTGGCAATAATCATCTTTCTTCAAAAGGTAAATTTCGTTACAGAAGAAATTCAGTATATACTTCTCATTATAGATTTTATTTTTCTGATTGTTCAAACTATAAGATGGTGGATATTTTTCAATAGCTGTGAAAATTATTTAGTTGAATATGAAGTGTTGAAGATATTTAAAAAAGCTTATGAGGGAAATATTTCGAAAAACATCTCATCATTTAATGATCAATATCAATATGTTCAAATAGTGATTGATGAAAAAAGTTATAGCATTTCTCTAAATGAAGACCATTATCAAAAAGTGAGACTTGAAAAACAAATAATCCTGTTCAGATCATATGAAACAGAAGGGGGAAAAATGATAGAGTATTATGAATTAGGAAGAAAATATTAATGTAAGGGAAGGAGTGAAATTTGTGATAAATTACATTTTATTAGAGGGAATCATTAAAGATGATCCACAATTGGTAAAGATAGACAAATATTCAAAGATTCAATTTCGACTGGATTTTATATTTTACAGTAATAAAAAAGGTTATATAAACTGTTCTATATGGAATGAGAAAGCAGGAGAACTAGCATATCTGGAAAAAGGAATGAAGATAGTAGCTGCAGGAAGTCTCGTCCCCTTAGAATGGGACAATAAAAAAACAGGACTCAAAAGTCATGGGCATGAGTTTAGGATAACGGATGCTAGGAAAATTGATTAAATTGCTGCATAAATGCTGTAGAGTGATTCTGTTTATCTTGATGATCTATTCTATTAAAAGAGATCAATTTGATGCATTTGTACTTATATTTGGGATACTGATTATGATTGAAGGGGGAATTAGATGGTACAGATAATCGTTTGTGTAATATTGTCAGTATATATCATATATTTGATTGAGCTTCCCGTACAAAAAAGAAATGTATTTTATAAGGTGACGCGTCTATCTGAAAAAAAGAGAGAAAATCTTGGAGTCAAAAATTTGAAAAAGGAAAAAAATCTGATGTTCATACGATGGACATATGAATGGCAGGAAAAAGAAATCAGTGTTACAAAAAGAAGGTTTGCTTTCACTAATCAAACAGTTTTATGTGACCAGAAGGCAACGATGGAGATGTATATGAAATATCTTTCTGTTAAGTATCATATAGGATTTCTAATTAAGTCAAAGACAGCACAGAGAATTCTTTTTCTTAGGAGAAGAACAAATGAATGAGTATGAAAAGCTGTTTTATTGTAAATCCGTTTTGAATGAAATGAAAAGATGCCAGAAAAAAAAGAATGACAGCATATTTGAATTGTCAGATTTCGATCTGACGAAAATGAATTTATCTAACGCGGCATTTTCAACATTTTCAATGAGAAGTATGAAGGAGATAATTCTGCTTCTAGACAGCATACAGAAAAGTATGGGAAAAAGTCCTTCATATAGAGAGATGACATACTCAGTAACTACAAGAATAGAGAAAATCATTAGAAAGGGGTGTTAAGATGCAGTCACTGGAAAAAATGTTGGATGAGAAAAAGACAGTAAAAGAAGTTCAAGCCCATTTGAAAATATTTGAAAGACTGAGAACCAGGATACAAATAGAAGATACCATTTTGAGAAAAAGAGAGGATAATAATCAGGGAGCTGCGAACAGCAGAGATTATACGATTGATAGAAATATTCAGACGATTTCTAAAATAGATAAGAAAAATGATGAAATTGACAGATATCAGGAATGGTTCTTTAAAAAGTTTAATGAGCTGCGTGACTTTGACAGATCCATATTGTTAAGCAGATATCTTTATCAATTAGATATAGAAGATATGTGTGAAAAATATGGACTAGGTGAAAAGAAAGTAAGGGAAAAATTAAGAAATGCAGAAATCAATTTAGCATATATATTAGAATGTGTGTATTTTCGAAAACAAAGGTAAGTAGTAATGAACATTAAAGTGTTACTAATTTTATACTCTGTCGAATTTATGCTATATGTAATCTTGGTTGTTTTTGCTTATATTTAAGAATAGTAATGATTATAGAAAAGGCAGATAGTCACTATTTATTCGATGTCATTTGAATAGGAGAAGATAGATTTGGTTTATGATGTTGCTTATTTTTTAAAAGATTTTATATATATAGTTTGTCCGATAATACTATCCTTATTATTAATATTACAAATATCTACGAACTGCGGTGACCATGCCTATATAGATTTAATTGTAAAGATAACCATATTCATTCTTTTTTCCATAATGGCTGCTATAGTTTTTATCTTTGCTTTTTGGATCGTTTTGATTATTATTTGGATTTAAAAAATATGTATCTATTCTCAACTAGATAAAGCGAAATATATGTTAAAACTACAAGTAACGCAGTACAAATTGAACCAATTAACGCTTGCTCTGTATAGGAATATAACTTTAGAAATATCTTAATGAGTTGGAAAGGTATAAAGACTACAATAAAAGTAGCTGATGTAAGCATTAGAAAATAGATTTTTTTGGCTTTCTTTAGACTGGACAGATTTAATTTTATAAGGATTTTATTATAATCCTCCTCTACTACGTAAATTAGAAATTGAAGCTTCTTCTTAAAGGTCATATCATTTATATCTTTGCTCTGATAGTTATATATAACGTTTAATAGTTGAAGACAATTTGGAGAAATAAAGTAATGAATCTCCTTTGAATTTATAACTTCTTTGCAAAATTGAATAACAAAATTCAGAGAATCTTTCAATTCTTTGCGATTTCCTAACTGATCTTTAACTAAACCAGTATAGAGATAAGAATAGATTTCTAGTTTTCTTTTATAGATGTTCAAATCATAGTCATTCAATGTAAAGAGCTTTTTTGTTTTAATTTGTAAGTATATGCAGATGGTGGAACTAATTAAAGTGGAAAAAATAACTAAAAGTATATTATCAATTAAATTCATAAAAAAACCTCACTTAATTAAGTGAATTATAACATAGGAGTTGGTTTGTATGATAAACAAGATACAGGAAAATGTGAATTATTTAAGGAATATACATAATTTATCTAGGAGACAGTTTGCAAATATGGTACATGTTCCATATACAGTTATTGAGCGAATAGAAAAAGGGATTACAAAAGATCCTCAAATTTCTACTGTTCAAAAAATTGCAGAATGTTTTCATTTGTTGCTGGATGACCTTGTGTATAAAGATTTATGTAGTGTAGAAAGTAATGAGGGAAAATATAAATAGTACAATGAGCTGCCCAAAAACTGCTCAAAAAAGTGGTCAAGTTGAGCGTGCAAAACGGTGCCAAAAAATTGCCAAAATAAGTGGCCATTTTGAGCATGCAAAACGGTGCCAAAAAATTGCCAAAATAAGTGGCCATTTTGAGCATGCAAAACGGTGCCAAAAAATTGCCAAAATAAGTGGCCATTTTGAGCATGCAAAATGATGCCAAAAAATTGCCAAAATAAGTGGCCATTTTGAGTATGCAAAATGGTGCCAAAAATTTGCCTTTATTTTGCCATTACAAATATGCTAAAATAGTATCATGGGATGAATAGGTGAAAAAATGAATAAAATAAAATTAATATTTCTTGTTATTGTATGTTTTGTTCTGATTTTTCTCGGAGTTATAGGCAATTTGGATGGTTTTCAAAAATCACATTCAAAATCAGCGGTTTCTAAAAAAGAAGATATCCCAATTCAAGAACCCAAATTGGAGTTAATTCAAGATGAGATAAATATTGAAAGAGGAACAGAAGTAGATCTGATTGATTATATTTCAATTGCTGAAGATGAATATGGTTACAATATGAAGTACGAAGTGGAATGTCCAAAAATCAATACTGATGTAACTGGTAAATATCAGATCATGTATACCTTGAAACTCAAAGATGAAAAGGAAATAAAAAAAACATTGATCTTAAATATACACTAATGTACCAGTCACTGGTACATTTATTTTAAATGGAGGAAAATAAGATGATGTCAAAGAAGGGCTTGATTGAACAGTTATCTGAAATAACTGGATTAAACCAAAAAGAAACAGAAAAAGTGATTGAAGGATTGGTGCAGATGGTACAAGATGAGTTAGCAGAAAATGGAGACTGTAAGATCTCTGGTCTTGGGAAATTTGCAATATGTAATCGTCCAGAGCGTATGGGAGTTAATCCAGCAACAAAGGAGAAAATGACTATTTCTGCTTCTAAAAGTGTTAAATTTAAACCTTGTAAAAAATTAAAAGAGAAAATTAAGTGATATGAATGAAATGATGATGGAGATTATTTCCAATGTATTAGACGCATTAGCTATTATTGTGGGTTTTGTTACGATATTTATCGTTAATATGTTGGAAAGGAAAAGAGAAAAAGCTATGTTAAGAAAAGAACTAAAAGATAAACAATTATTAGATGATTGGAGCAATTGCAGTGAAATAGTGAAAATAATAGCAAACGACTTTTCGTTTTTTATGGAAAAAACGCGTTTAATAGTTTCTGATAAAGAACTGGTTGTTAAAAGTAGTACGACTTATAAGATAGAGATATTAAAAATGCAACATGATTTGAATGAGAAACTTTTAAAATTCCATGAATTGATTGAAAGAATAGAATTTAGCAACAATAGTGACTATAATATTTTTCAGGACTTTTATTCTTATACTTTTAATGAAGTGAACAATAGATATAAACAAGTTATGATATGTATTGATAAGATAGTTAGTAAGGAAAATGATATTATTGATATTAAAGAGTTTTCAGGAGACAGTAAATTGTTGGGACTTGCTATCAAAACAGCAACTGAAAACTACAGAACTCAGTTAAACAAAAATGATTAATAGTTTAAATGTAATTAGGTTTTTAATTAAAAAAAGTTAATGGCAGGGGGAATTAGCAATGGAAGAAATCAATACACAATTACAACAGAATGAAAGTAACGAGAGAAAGGGAAATGATAATCTGATTAAGTGTAAGGCTTGTGGAAAAGATATGTCTTATTTTGCTAAAAAATGTCTAAATTGTGGTCATCCAAATGAAGTGCTGGCAGAAAGTATACAAAGAAAGGCAGTAGAACAATATTATTCAAAGATACCTGTTCAAGTTTTGAGTACCATAGTAACTGTGGTAATTGCTGTCTATTTTTGTCGAACCGTATTTGATTTTAATCTGGTTGCTTCTTTGCTTACCTGTATAATCTTATTCTGGACTACTCTAATAGCATTAACAATGAATAAGGGTTATGTTTCTTCTTTTATCATCGCTTTTGTGATATTTTTTTCAATTGGGTGGCTTTTTGACCAGCTACATTTTCCAAATACCGTAAAAGATTTGGCGGCAGTATTTATATTACTGTACCCAGTCTATAAAACGATTGTAAAACCTATGTATATATATTTGAGATATAAACTAAAGAAAAAGGATTCTTAAAGGAGGAGGAACCGATGAAAAAACTTATAAGTATGATTGCTGTAGCAGCACTACTGATAACAGGCTGTGCAAAAGAATTGAAAGTAACAACAGCAGAAAATCTAAAAGTTGAATATGGAGAGGAATTGGATAATACAAAACTATTTAATGCAAAAGAGTCTGATGAGAATGTAAAAGTTGATAAAGTCGAAGGCTTTGATGCTAAAAAAATGGGAGAGCAGGAAATAACTGTAACATTTACTGATGATAATAAAGATAAAGAAGAGAAACTTAAGATTACTGTTGAAGATACTAAAAAACCAGTGATTGAGTTAAAAAAAGAATCCGTTGGTATAACTGCTGGAGATAAATTGGAATTAAAGGATAATATCAAATCAGTTAAAGATCCAGTTGATGGAGATTTAAAATATAGTGATAAAACTGTAGAAAAAGATGGATACTATATCGATAAAGGTAAGCTGGATACAAAAAAAGCAGGTACTTATGAAGTAAAAGTCATTGCTGCAGATAAGAATGGAAATAAGACAGAGAAATCATTTAAAGTGAATGTGAAGAAGAAAGAAACAGCAAAGAAACCAAATGGTACAGGAAATAGTAACACATCTAATAACGGAGGTTCTTCTAGCAGTAATCCAAGCAATACTGGAAACAGTGGTTCAAATACTGGTTCATCAAGTGGAGGTTCAAATAACTCAAGTAACAGCAACGGTGGATTATCAAATAATGGTGGAGGACAAAAACCTGTAAATCCTGCACCTCATCAGCATTCAATCACAGTAACAGGATACCCCGATGTTGTTTACAGCAATATGTGGTTTGAAGATGATACCGAAGCTATGTATTGGGCTAGCAATTATGAAGGACCAAATGGAGATTGGGCAGGATTTGGATATTCTTCTGATCAGTGCTCTTGTGGTATGTGGAGTCCATATTTCTTTAATGTTACAACTTGGGAATAAATTATGAAAATGATTAAAATGAAAAAACATTAGTATGATATAATTATACTTGGGAGGTATTTATCCATGGGAAATACTAACCTGATGTACCACTGCCATAATCCTTATGACACTAGATTTAAATGTTATTATCACTATGGTAATGCTTTATATGATAGTTAAGGAGCTAAAGAAGTAGTCTAACTACTTTAAGGTAGTGGTACAAAAAAAGAGGAGTTGGCAGCTCCTCTTTTCTTTCGAATTGTGTACTACCACAATCCTTATGACATTTATATTATAGCACACTTTGTATGAAATGATACAGATTCTGATTATAAAATATCTAGAATATAAAAAATGAGAAATAAGTGTTGTTGTATTACTTGTCATACAATATAGACGAGAGAGGTGATATACTATGTTATCAATCAGATTAAATCCACAGGCTGAAAAAGAACTTAAAGAAATTGCTAAATTTGAAGGTGTTAGTGTATCTGACTATGTTCGTAAAATTATCAATGAGAAACTGGAAGATATGTATGATATGAAGTTAGCAGAGGAAGCACATATGGGGTATATCAATAATCCTGAAACGTTTTCACATGATGAAGTTGGTAAGAGGCTGGGGATTAAATAATGTATCAGGTTCATTATTCAAAGAAAGCATTTAAGCAGCTAGAAAAATTAGGTGTACCAACAAGGAAAAAGATTTATTCCTGGATAAGTAAAAATCTTGTTGGCTGTTCAGATCCATACAGAGTTCCAAACTTTAAAGAGTTGAAAGTAGATAAGAGAGGGTATATTCGATATCGTGTAGGAAGACACAGGGGCATTTGTGAGGTAATCAATAATGAGTTAACTATTTTAGTTATCAATATTGGTCATTGAAAAGAAGTGTATAAAAAATAAAGAGAGGATTTACGATTCTCTCTTTTTCTTTATAGAAAGGGTATGATAAAAATGTACTATTTTAAAGTGGTACCACCATAGCTCGGCAGCAGTCGGGCTTTTTTTATGGAAGGTTGAAGATGAGAAGCTTCGTAATACCTATTTTAGACAATATGGCAATATTGCAATGATAAAAAGAAGGAGGAAAATTTTATGAAGTTTAGGAAAACTTTGAGTAAGATTCCAAAACTTGCACTTGCAGGGTTTATGGCTCTGACAACTGTGTTTTCGAATGGAATACCAGTTACTAAAGCGGCAACTTATAACTTAACTGAAGATTATCAGGCAGACTGGTATTTCTTTGGAAGCAGTAAATATGGAAATGGCTCTATTCTTTATTTGAATGGAAAGCAGGCATTCTGTATCGAACCAGATAAAGTTTCTGCAACAGGTCCTAATGATACGATTAAACCGAGTGATATCGGATTAACATGGAAACAGATGGAAGATATGGCTTTGATTACATGGTATGGATACAGAAGCAAGTCCAAACCATCAAAGACTGACTATATGATGACACAGAACGCCGTATGGAGATATCTGGGAAGTGGACAGAGAATGGGAAATTCCACTTATCCTGATGAATCTTCTATGCAGTCGTGGTTCAATAATGTAATGAACAAGGTAAACCATTTTCATGACTTGCCAAGTTTTAATAATAAAACAGTTAGCGTAGATATGGGTGAAACAGCAAATATTAGTGATACTAATAAAGTATTAAGTGGATTGCGTATCAAAAGTGTAACTGGTGGAAAAGCCAGTATAAGTGGAAATACTTTAAAGGTTACCCCAGATGGAACGAAGGATTCGATGACAATTAAGTTTGACAGAGGAATGTCTTTAGAACAAACAAAAGAAACAATCGTAGTAAGACAGGGACAAAGTCAGGCTGTATCAAATTTAACAGGGTATGACCCTTATCGTGCAACTTTAAATGTAAAAGTAAATCGAACTGGTTCTCTGAAAATCACAAAACAGGATGAAGATGGAAGCTATGTACCTAATACATCTTTCAAGTTGTCAAAAAATGCAGATATGTCTTCTCCGTTAGGGACATATACAACTGGAAGTGATGGAACGGTAACAGTCAATGATTTAGATAACGGTACTTGGTATGTGCAGGAAACAGCAGTACCTAATCATTTGGTTCTGGATACAACAATCAAATCAGTAACAGTAAATCCTAATCAGACAACTACCTTTACACAAACAAACAACTGGAAAAAGGGTAAAATACAGCTTCGTAAAACAGACAGCAAGACAGGAACACAGGTAGGCGGTGCAACATATGCCATCTACAATCAGCAGGGACAGGAACTGCAAAGACTTGTTACTACTGCTACTGGTTTCGTTGAATCTGGATATCTTCGATTTGGGAATTATACCGTCAAGGAAGTCATAGCCCCTGAAGGATATGTTTTAAATCCGCAAGTATATAGTGTAACAGTATCTGAAAATGAACAACGCATTGAGGTTACAGGAAGCGATAAGCCAATAGAGGGCTATATTCAGGTATTGAAACGTGATGCGGAAAGTGGGAAAACTGTTGTAAAGGCTAATACGACATTCTCTGTATATAAATCTGATAATACTTATGTAACAGATATTACAACCAACAATAATGGTCTAGCGAAAACTGACCTTCTTCGTTATGGAGGTTATTATCTAGTCGAAAAAACTGCACCAGACGGCTATACACATTCTGATGAAAAACTTGTATATAACATTACGGAAGATGGAAAGACATATGAAGCAGTTTTATCAAATACAAGAGCAAAAGGACAAATCAAGCTTTCTAAAGAAGACAGTGTAACTGGAAAAGAGCCTCAGGGAGAAGCAACACTAGAAGGTGCAGTTTATGAAGTAAGAGCAGCAGAAAATATTCTTGATCCAGCAGATGGTAGCGTACTTTATACAAAAGACACTTTGATTTCAACACTTACAACAGACAGGGAAGGAAATGCTTCTACAAATGATCAGTTGTATTTAGGAAAATACAATGTAAAGGAAGTAAAGCCAAGTAATGGTTATACATTAGATCCAAAAACATACACAGTTGATATTGCTTATGAAGGGCAAAATGTAGCGTTAGTTACAAAATCTGTTACTTCATTAGAAAAAGTTATCTCTCAGCCATTTGAAATTATCAAAATATCAGATAACGGAAATGGTGAATCAGATTTACTTGCAGGTGTAGAATTCACTATCAAGGCACAGAAAGATATCGATAAATATGGAAGCTGGGAAAAAGCACCTGTTGCAAAGAATGCGTTTGGTAAAGATGCAAGAGTCATGGTCACAGACAAGAAAGGATATGCACTTTCTGATGAACTTCCTTATGGAACTTATGTCGTTCGTGAAACAAAAACACCTTCTGATCACTACACTGTTCCTGATTTTACCGTAACGATTACAGAGGACAGCAGAGAGCCACAGACTTGGCGAGTATTCAACGATGAAAAGTTCAGAGCAATCGTTGCAATCGTAAAACAGGACGAAGATACAGGAAAAACGATCGCAATACCAGGGGCAACGTTCAAGATCAAAGACCTTCAGACTAACAAGTATGTAGGTTACTGGGACTGGAATCCACTTCCTCATTATGTAGATACATGGGAAACTACAGAAGATGGAACAGTAATGACAGGGGACGTGCTTGATCCAGGAGAATATCAGCTTGAGGAAATCAAAGCTCCAAATGGATACGTCATCAATACAGAACCAGTAAAATTTACAGTTACAAATGATGGTGCCTATCAGATAGGACCTGATGGCAAGACTCCAGTTATTACAGTAACGATGTCTGATAAGGCAGTAAAAGGCAGAATCAAGGTTGGAAAAGAAGGAGAAGTATTAACAGGTACTACCAAAGACAGCAAGGGAAATATCCAGTTCAAATATGAAACTAGAAAGCTTCCTGGAGCTACATTTGAAATTTATGCTGCGGAAAACATCATGTCTCCAGATAACCAGGGAGATATCCTGTATGACAAGGATGAGCTGGTAGAAACAGTTATTACTGGAACAAACGGTGAAATCATTTCTTCTTTACTTCCATTAGGAAAATACTACATTGTAGAAAAAACTGCACCTGATGGATTTACTCATTCTGCTGATAAGAAATATGTTGAATTAAAGTATAAAGATCAGGAAACGGAAGTCGTATACAGCGAATTACAGACTTTCAAAAATGAACGACAGAAAATAGAAGTGGAAGCCGTTAAAAAAGATAAAGAAACGAATGTTCCTCTTGCTGGAGCAGAATTCACATTGTATGCGAAAGAAGATATTTTCTCTTATGATGGGAAAGTTCTTGTAAAAGCTGGAGAAAAAGTTGAAACTTCAATTTCTGGAAAAGATGGAAAAGCTGTATTTAAAGCTGACCTTCCATTATTTGAATACGAAGTAAGAGAAACCAAAGCACCAGATGGATATGCTTCTACTCAGCAGAAATATGATCTTGATGGTAGCTACAAAGGACAGGATACAGCTGTACAGACTTACTCTTATGAATTCCTGAATGAAATCACGAAATGGGATTTTACTAAAAAAGATATTACTACGGATGTAGAAATTCCTGGAGCGAAGATGCAGGTGCTTGATAAAGAGTCTGGAAAAGTCATCGAAGAATGGACATCCACAAGAGAACCACATCGTATCAAGGGATTGCTGGTAGGAAAAACATATATCCTTCATGAAGATCTTGCACCTAATGGCTATCTTCAAGCTTCAGATATCGAATTCACTGTAAAAGATACTGGAGAAGTACAGGGCGTTGAAATGAAAGATGAACTTGTTAAGGGAACCATCACAGTGAAAAAGCTTGGAGAAGTATTGGAAGATGCAGTCAAAGACAAATCAACTGATGGAAACTATCATTTCCAGTACAGGGAAAGAGTATTGCCAGGTATGGTGTTCGAAGTTCGTGCGGCTGAAGATATCAAGCATCCAGATGGTGTAAGTAAAGACTTCTATAAAAAGGGAGAACTCGTTGCAACTCTTACAACTGGAGAAGATGGAACAGCAACTACAGAAAAGCTACCTCTTGGTAAATATGATGTAACGGAAGTAAAAGCACCTGAAGGATACATCGTAAATGGAGAAACGAAACATCTTGAATTGAAATACAAAGATCAGAATACTCCTCTTGTATTTGATTCTGCAACTATCAGCAATGCACGTCAGACCGTGGATATCGAACTGATCAAGAAAGACAAGGATACTGGAGAAGCACTGTCAGGAGCTGTATTCGGACTATCATCAAAAACAGATATTCGCTCTTATGATGGAAAGCTTTTAATTAAAAAAGGCGAATTGATTGAAACAGGTATCAGTGATGAAGATGGAAAAGTAGATTTTACAGCTGATCTTCCATTATCTGTATATGAAATCAAGGAATTGAAAGCTCCTGTTGGGTATGCATCAAATGATGAGATCATTACAGTAGATGCATCTTACAAAGGACAGGATGTTCCAGTCATCGAATACAGAAAAGACGTACTTAATGAAATCACAAAAGTAGAAGTCAGCAAGAAGGACATTACAAATAATGAAGAAATCGAAGGTGCGTTCTTAACCGTTTATCCAAAAGACGAACCAGGAGCAGTGTTTGAATCATGGTATTCCGGACAGGATGGTAAAAATGAAGATGGAACGATCAAGCCTCATATGATAAAAGGTTTGGAACCAAATGTTACTTATATCCTTCATGAAGAAAGCAGCCCATACGGATATGCACTTGCACAGGATATTGAATTCACTGTAAAAGATACTGGAGAAGTACAGGGCGTTGAAATGAAAGATGAAATGGTATTCGGTCAGCTGAAATGGAACAAAGCTGGAGAAATCTTCATGCGTACAGATTTAGGTCAGAGTGAATTTGGAACAGTACATTCACCAGTATGGGAAAAATCAAACTTGCTGGGTGCAGAAATCACTATCTATGCTGCACACGATATAAAAATAGGAAATCATACGTATTACAAGGCTGATCAGAAAGTAGAAACTCTAGAATCAGATTGGGATGCCGTATTGAGCAAGAAACTTCCAGTAGGAAGATATTACTATCGTGAAACAAAAGTTCCTCATGGATATGTGGCAGATACAGAAAAACACTATTTCGAAGTAGAGGATAATCAGGTAAATGAAATCCAGATCATCGAATCTACTTTGAAAAATGAACGTCCAGCCGTAGATATCGATATGACCAAGGTTCTGGAAGAACAGGAAGTATTCCAAAATTCTGATGCATATAAAGATATCGTATTTGGAATTTATGCAAGAGAAGACATCTATAATTACAAAGGCGATGTTGCAATTCCATTTGATACACTGGTATATACTTCTGGAATCAATGAAGATGGACACTTGACACTTGCGGATACATTTGATCTTCCAAACGGTGTTTATTATTTGAAGGAACTTTCTACAAATGGACAGTATGTATTAAACGATAAGGAATATGATTTTGAAATAGCATATCATGGACAGGGTGTATCAAAATACACTGTTCAGATTGGAGATGATGGTGTGATTAACAACGAACTAGCAAGAGGTACAGTTCAAGTCAAGAAAGTAGATTCATTAGATCCTGAACTTGCATTGAAGGATGTCGAATTCAATATTTCTGCTGATAAAGATATGAAAGATATTCTTTCTACAGTAAAAACAGACGAGAACGGCATTGCATCATTTGAAAATCTTGAATTAGGTAAGTATTACATTCAAGAAGCTAAACAGTTAGATGGATATGTATTAAATGATACGATCTACGAAGTTGAAGTTAAAGCAGACGGAGATGTATTAACAATTGAGTGTGTAAATACTCCAACAACAACGATCATTGAAAAAGTAGACGAACAGGGAAATAAACTGGCTGGTGCATCTTTACAGATTCTTGACGATAAAGGAAACGTAATTGATGAATTTGAAAGCAGTGAAGAAGCCTATGAAGCTAAATATCTTGTAGAAGACAAGGAATATACTTTACATGAAGAAAAAGCTCCATATTCTTATGAGCTTGCTGAAGATATCAAGTTTACAGTAAAAGATGGACAAGTAATTACGATGGTCGATAAGAAAGTATTAACAGATATTCAGGTCAATAAGGTAAGTTCTGTTACGAATAAACCTATCAAATCAAAAGATTTTGAATTTACTTTGTATGCAGATGCAGCATGCACGAAAGTATTGATGAAAGCAAATGCGAACAAAGAAGAAGGTACGGCAACGTTCCATGATCTGCCTTACGGAACATATTATGTAAAGGAAACGAAAGCACCTGAAGGATTCTTGCTGTCTAAAGAAGTTAAGAAAGTGGTATTAGATGAGAATACACAGGGAATCGGAGATGTATATTCTTTCATATACGCAGACAGTCCAATTCCAACTTCACAAATCAAGACTGGAGTAGATGCAAATGTTTTCCTATTCTTTGGAACTATGATAATTTCAGGTATGGCATTGGTTCTAATGTCAAAAAGAAAAGATGAAAAAGAATAAAAAAATATATATGATTTTGCTTATTCTCTTTATATTGTCGGGATGTAAGCAAAAAGAAGTTAGTAATGTGCAGGAGAGAAACGAACTGGTCATATCTGTAAAGGACATGACACCGCCAGTAATAAAGATAAAGGAACCGATAAGGATTAAAATAGGTACATCTGATTTTGATATCAGGGATTATTTTTCAGCTACGGATAACGATGGCGTGGAACCTTCATGTTCTGTTGAAGGTTCCGTATCAGTAAAGAAAGCAGGGAAATATGATATAAATATCCGATGCAAAGACAAGGATGGAAATGCATCTAATAAATCTGTAGAAGTAATTGTTGAAGACGAGAAAAAAGATGTACCGGTGACTGGTACAAATCCAAATAAAGAAACGGAGAAATCAAACGAGTCAGCGAAACAAAATGATAATTCGAATGTACCTCCGGTCCAGGCACCTCCTGCAGTAAATCCATATCATGGAAAGAAATATTTATATGCAGATGGCTACAATCAATTAACTGCATCATCGAAATGTAATGCTGATCTTCTTGCAAGTGGTGCAAGCGGAAGCTGTGTGATCTTGTATGGCGATGATGGAATTGATATCGGACTCATGTTGCAGTAAAACTTTTGAGGAGAGCAAAAAATGCTCTCCTTTTATGATTAAGAAAGAGGTGAATGATTTGGAAAAGAAATATGCCTTTTATGCAGTTGGAAGAAAAGATGTTATAGAGCTTTTAAAGGAACAGAAAATAGAAAATATACATGTAGCAGAATTTGAGCAGGAGAGAGGAGAAGATATTTCTAGTCATGGAAGTCCAGAATATGAAACAATAACTGCATTGACAGATATTGAAACAGGACGTAAATACATACACAAGAGCTTTGATGAGCTTGGTACAAATAACATAAAATTTTTGCCTCTGGAGAATTTAGATAGAAAGATAAACTTCTCACTGAAACAGATTGATGAGGAAATCGAAAAATTAACATCAGCAATTGATGAAAAAAAAGATATCAAGGAAAATATATGTTCTTCATATAAGATTCTTCAAGACAAATATCCCGGTAAAATTACAAATAGCCTGGATACAACGGAAATAAGCAGTAAAACAGAGCTTAATCGATTTTATATTGATGCAGATTTTTATACGAATGATGATGGTGCTTTGGTCGAAGAATTGAAGAAACTAAATGATAAGATCAACATAAATTTTAAAAGTGGGAGAACAGATATCTATATAGCTACGGTTCAGATAGATGATGAAGAAATCGTGCTTGAAGATGATATAACGAAAGAACTAAAAAATCATCAGGCGGATTTTGAAAAGGAAGATCCACGAGCATTCTTGAAAAGCATAAAAGATCGTCTTGCTAAAGATATGAAATGGGAAAAAATAGAGTGCTATCAAAAATTAAATAAAATTGAAGAGGTATTGGAGCAGGAAATGAGAATAACAGAAGAAGTTGAAATCGTTCAGGGAGTGAGTATTACATGATTGGACTTATTTTAAATAACAATAACGGCATTCTTCAAATTGCATTGCTTGATCATAAAAAAGAAATCTTTTTAATTGGCGATGATAGAAACGTGGGGACTTCCTGCATGGTGGGAATCGATGCTAATGGAGAATATTATCTGTACTAAGGAGAAATGTACCAGTGACTGGTACATCAAAATAGAAAGAAGGTGAAAAATATGTATATTCCAAAAGAACAGGTAAATGAACTGTTAAGGAATGTAGACATCGTAGATATAATTCGTAATTATATACCATTGAGTAAAAAAGGAAATAATTATGTAGGAATGTGTCCTTTTCATGATGATCATTCTCCATCGTTGTCTGTAAATCAACAAAGACAGATTTTTAAGTGTTTTGCATGCGGGGAGGGTGGAAATGCAATCACGTTTGTGCAAAATTACGAAAATATATCTTTTCCTGAAGCAGTAAAGAAGACTGCTGAACTGGGAGGTTATCATTTAGATATTCATGAGGAGGAACGGCAAGTTGATCCATATAAAGAACGAATGAAAAAATTATTTGGTGAGATTCGAAATTATGCTACATACATGATTCGAACAGATGCTGCAGCAGATGTTCGAGATTATGGACATTCTGTATTTGGTCAAGAATTGCTGCAGGAGGAACGATTTGGGTATATTGATTCATCTGATAATTTAAAAAAATATATGCTTGCAAAAGGATACACTTCTGATGAACTCGTTCGTTCAGGAGTTTTTCAATTTGGTAGAGATGGCGATATTCATTCAATGTTTGAAGGACGACTGCTTTTTATCCTGGAAGATAAATATGGAACACCTGTTGGTTACAGTGGGAGAAGTATCACGAATGAAGGGCCAAAGTATTTAAACTCTCCGGAAACGGAGTTTTTTCATAAAAGAGAAATGCTGTATAACTACAAGGAATGCCTTTCGTTTGCAAAAAAGGCAAAGGAAGTAATTCTTGTTGAAGGACCTAAAGATGCTGAAAAATGCCGCAGTGAAGGAATCGAAAATATAGTAGCAGGAATGGGGACCGCATTGGCTCATGAACAGATACAGCTTTTGAAAAAAATGAATGTACCTGTAAAGCTATGTTATGACGGAGATGCTGCAGGAATAAGGGCAACATTAAAGAATTATCAGGAATTAAAAAGAGAAGGAATCGAAGTGCGTACTGTATATTTGCCTAATGGATTGGATCCAGCAGAAATGATAGATCAGGAACCTTCTGCTTTTCATGAACTTGTAAAGAAGAATGAGAATATTATGGATTACTATTTAAAGACGTATAAAGAAGTATTTAGCTTTGATGAACGCAGGGAATATGTGATGAATGGCTTAAAGCTTCTAAACGGAATGAATAATGTTCTTGCTGAAGACTTTTATATGAAACAGATTTCTGAGAAGACTGGCTTTGATCTTGAATCGATAAAAAAGCAGTATGGGATACTTGATGGAAAGGATGTTCCTAAGATGAAAGCTACACAAAGTGCAACTTCGAGACATTACAGTAAGCATTCAGATGGATATGTAAAATTCAATTTTTCTGTGCAGCAGAAAATGCTCTGTTCGGATAGAGTGAAAGTTAATTTTGATATGCATAGGGATAATGGAAAAGTTACAGCATTTGATGGAACGAGCATGTTGAACAGACAGGATATCCTGAAAAAGTATATTTCATTAAAAGGTCCAGCATTATGTGCAACGATTACTCTTGTCAATTATGATAATCTGGAATATCATGCACAGGCGATAGCAAATGAAGCGGTCAAAAGTATCGGCAATACGATTCATGTGGATATGCATAATTTGGACTATGTTGGATATCTTCATACCCATTCTAAACATCCTCATATCCATCTTGATATCTATCAAAAGGAACCATATCTTTCTAATTATGTCTTAACAAGTGATGTGGTTAGAGAAATAGAGGAAAAAGCGAAGGAAGTAGCAAATGATGCACTTTCCGTATCTCAAGGACAGGAAGAATTCGTTACTGAAACAGTAATGAAGATGTAGCACACAAGCTGTGCTTTTTATTTTGTAAAGGAGCTAAAGAAATGAAAAAAAATTTAAAAGTAATGATAGGAACTGTTGCAACGACAATGACAATAAAGTTATATACTTTGAATGCAGCAGCTGCAGGAAATGATGCGGCAGGCAAGTTGAAAAATGCGATAGATAATACATTTGGAGATCTTGGTGAATTGTTGAAGAGTGTAGGACAAGGTATTGCAGGGCTTATAACTGCCTGTACAGGAATAGCGGCATTGGTCATCCTAGTTTGGGCATTGTGGGATTCATGGAAACATGATGGTGTGAATAACGTATGGGGAAACCACAGTGTTAAGTTTTTTATTTTAGTAGGTATCGCTTCGTTCGCAGGACTAGTCACTGCAGCATTTGGGTTTATGTAGATCATGTCATGGATAGTTAGATGGTTAATTAAGCTATGCCTTGATATGATGGCAGACATATTTGGTCTGATAGGAGATATGTCCAGTGTAGGATTTAGCAATGACGTAGTAGTTGCTATCATGTCAGGATTTAAGATCATAGGTTTTCCCCTTGTAGGCATAGCGATACTTAGCTTATGTTTAAAACAATATGTCAATATCATGGATGGACAGCAGATCAATATAGGAAATACGCTCCAAAGAATCATATTCGGAGTGGTCATCTATAACTTTGGTGTAACGATCATGCAGTATCTATATATTTATTTGATTGATTTTGGAGAGAAAGTCATTGGTGCCATTTCTGGTGTTGATGTAGAATTCGACCTTTCCATGTTTAATTTTGAAGCATTTTCTTATGGATTTGCATTGATACTTTTGATCGTGTCACTGTTTTATATGTTGAAGAATATCTTTGATTTAGTGGAAAGGTTTTGGCTTTATTTCGTTACCCTCATGCTCCTGTATCTTTATCTGCCTGGTTATATTGCAGGAAATGATGAGAGTCTGGTCATGTGGTTCAAGCAATGCATTGCAATCGTCATGACGCAGGTATTTCAAACAACGATACTGGCACTGGGAATGTCCATGTTTATTGCAGGAGGAAGCTTTGCAGATTTTCTGCTTTGCATAGGAGCAATCATTGGTGCATCAAAGATTGACCAGGTATTGGATAAATTTGGTTATTCTGCAGGAGGAAAGATGGGAAATATTGCTAGAAATGGAATGTCCATGGCGTTTTATGCCAGATCGATATTTAAGTAGAGGTGTGTTATGGAGAAACAGCATAAGAAAAAATATTTATATCCTGGATATGCCAATTCCATGCTGACGATAAAAGGACTATACATATATGAATGGATGATTGCAATTGGCGGATTATCTGTCTGTATGTTTGTATTTAGTTATATAGGCCTGGTCTATGGTCTGATGTGGATAGGTCTTGTGTATATCGTATGTGTGCGAGGTGGAGAATCGAGACAAAATCATCTGATGCAGGTCATATCTATTATTCAGTTTTCGCTTTCACAGAAGATATACATTAGAAGGGAAAGAGAGGATATAGAGTTGCAGAAAGAAAAGGAAGAAAACAAGAAAAAAAGAAAGAACAAAGAAAAGGAGCCAAAAAAGAAAAAGAACAAGGAAAAGGAAAAAAAGATGCAGGATCTTTTTCCGTTTTTGGAAATTCGAGAAAATAAGGTATATATGGAAGATGGATCCGTATATGCTTTTTTACGATTAGAAGCAAATCAGCTGAATTTTTTGAACTATGCAGAAGTAGATGCATTGATGGAATCTTTAGGTAAAGACTTTGACAGAAATAAGGTGAACATTTCTTTTTTCATACAGGACAGCAAGTTCGATATCAGAAAGAACATCAACTTTGTAAAAAAATGTACTAAGGAAAGCAATGTGTCATTCGTCTCCTCTTTAGGAAATCAGATTGCAGAGTTTATGGCTAATGGGAAAAAATCAACGATAAAGAAAAATGCTTATATGAGGCTGTTCTTTAAAAAGGGACAGTTTTCCGAAGAACAGATAGAAGAAGGAATTGCCAGAGTAAAAAAAGTGTTTGAAGAAAGGCTGCATCCGGAAGATATAGAAAGAGAAGAAGTAAAACAGATCATTTCGATATTTGCATCTCGCATGTTTTCGGCCAATCTTCCTGATACAGAACTGGAATTTGAAGAAAATGAGAAAGGACTTTTCGTATCGAAGAAGGAAACGTATCGACAAAAGCATATGCCGGGTATTTATGAGTTCAAGGATATGATCTGTCCGGTTACTGCAAAATTCAAACCCTCGAATATTGAAATGGGAGGATACTTTGAAAAAGTGTTTGCAGTATCTTCTATCGTGGCTTCCACCGAGGATACGGCCATACTTGCAAATATTGCGGAACTAAGAGGGGTAACGACATCTATTTGGATAGAAACGCTTCCTGTCGCAAAATACAAGGCTGCAGCTAGAAATTCCATGAAATCAAAATCTGCAAGCGTAACAAATAACGATATCTTTGATGAGGAAGACCTTCGGTTTGATCGTGACAACGTCAAGACATCGTATCGTCGATTGAAAGAAAATAAGCAGAAGATGTATTATGTATCCATTTTATTCATGATCACTGCACAGTCTATGAAAGATCTGGAAGAAATGGAAGATCGTTTGAGGGATACCTGTGTAGAAGCAGATGTTACCTTGGATCCGTTGGAAACCAAGCAGGAAGCAGCGTGGCATTCCGTACATCCACTGGGAACAAATAAACTGGATGCCTTGATCAAACAGAATATTCCTTCAGAATCTGTCGCAAATCTTTATCCATTTTCAAATAACTCATTCAAGGACGAACATGGTCTTCCTATTGGAAGGATCAATGATGAGAAAAAAGATATGGTGCTGTTTGACCTATCGAAAGAAAGGGACATGAACAAACATGTACTTGTTCTTGGTTCTTCTGGTGTTGGGAAGACAGTACTTCTTTGGAATCTGATTCAGAATAATATCATTACAGGCGGTTATACAAGGAATATTGATATTCAGGGAACGTGTATAAAATTTGTAGAAAAACTTGGAGGCATCAATATCAATATGTCGGGAAACAATGAGTTTTCCATCAATCCCTTGCAGATTCGTGTCGGAGATGAAGTACATGCAGGTATCGTTGATGACTACATTTCAGTTGTTAAAAACTGGATGGGGATTTATAAATCCTCATGGACAGGCACGCAGTTAGACCTATTTGAACATTATCTAACGGAAACATATGCGGAAAAAAATATAACGAATGAAACGGACCTTACCAAACTTCGTCCTGAAGACTATCCGCTTCTTTCAGATGTTAGAGCACGCATACAGAAAGCAAAAGAAGATTACGATGAAAGGACATCTTTGGGTACGCTGAAGGATTACAATGATCTTCTGCTTGGAATGAATTCCTGTACGACCGGTGCAGATGCAAAATTATTTAACAGGTATACATATCTTGGAAATAGAAATTTCAGTGAGATACAGTTTATAAATTTTGATTTGCATGAACTAATGAGTGCATCGCTGGATAGAAAACTGGCACAGTGGATGAACGTATTTACCTATATTTCCTTTGACGTCAGAGAAAACAAGGATCTTTCAAAATATATACAGATATGCATCGATGAGCTTCATATGATGCTGAAGAAATCATATTTGCCGATCGTAGAGATCATAAACGAATATGAACGTATGTTTCGAAAATTCAACACTTCTTTGATAAAGTGCAGTCAGACGATGGATGAAGTCAATTCAGATGATGACGACATGAAGGCCATCATCAATCCTTTATTCAATCAGCCATATATAAAATTTCTTTTCCATATGGGAGATGTTGACTATAAGAATGTGAAGCAGATGCTTAACCTAAAAGATGAGGAAGTGGCAGTGCTGAAGAAGAAAAGAGAGCATAGATGTCTGATGCGTATCGGAGAAAATGTTTACGATGTAGATGTCATGATGCCGGAATGGTATAAGACAGTGAAGGCGGACGCATGATCTGGTCAACGGCTGCCAAGGTCGCTATTTCCGCCTTGGATGAAAAATACAATCTTAAAGGTAAGGTTGCAATCATTCTGATGGGACTTATTCTATTTCCGGTCCTTGTAGTCATGTGCTTTTTTGGTGGTGATTCCGATGCAGCAGAAGAGCCATATCAAAAAGCCTTCAAAGAACTTGGGTGTGGTGATGAATATACCTATCAGCTTGATGATATACGTCTTTTGGAAGCATACATCTTGGAAGCAAAGGAAACAGACGAAGAACCAAAATATGAGGAAATCAAGGAGAGGATGGAAAATGATTATCTCCATATCTCTTCTTCCTCGAATGTATGTTTGCTGTATTCAGATGAAGAACTTGTCGATATGCTGATTAAAAAGTATCATGTTTCGAAGAGCTATAAGCAGGAAATCATGGATGCGTTGAAACAGATAAGAAATGGCAGGGAAAATTTTAGCTATCCAATAAAAGGAACGATCCTCAGCCGTTACAGTGAGGAGCAGCCTGGTATCGTGATGCATAGAGAAACACAAAAGGAAAAGATAGCAGCTTCTGCTTCCGGCAAAGTAGTAAGTGTATCTTCCTCTAATGATAGTTATAAATATGGAGATGACATAAGTGTTAAAAAAGGATTGACCATTAAGATAGAACATCAAATCAGACGTTCTGTTGATAAAGAAAGCGGAGAATATGATGATACGACCATGTATTCTATTTATACGAATGTCAAAAATATAAAAGTTGCAGCTGGAGATGAAGTGATGCAGGGCGATGAACTTGGTATGATGGCAGAAGATACTATGTATTTTCAATTGATGGAGAAAAAGAAATATGTCGATCCGTCAAAATATATATATAATCCAGGAACTGAACTGGGAGATTATGCAAATGTCTTGAATCCTGAAGTATTGCGTTATAGCGAATATATTCAAAAATATATGAAAAAGATAGGAATGAAAGATGAATTTCTAAATGTTGTGCTGTGTGTCATGCAAATTGAATCCGGTGGAAAGGGAACGGATCCTATGCAGTCTTCTGAATGCCCTGAAAATACCAGATATCCAAATAAGCCGAATGGAATAACAGATCCTTTTTACAGTATCCAGTGTGGAGTTCGATATTTAAAAAAATGTATGGAAGAAGCAGGTGTAAAGGATAAAGATGATATAAAAAAACTGCAGCTTGCAGCACAGGGATACAATTTTGGGAACGGATATATTTCGTGGGCGAAACTTCGTGGCGGTTATTCTTATGAAAATGCACTTGAGTTTTCGAGGATGCAGGCTGATTCTCATGGCTGGAATTCTTATGGAGATCCTATGTATGGATTGAAGTTCTATAATGTTTATACGAGCACGTCATCAGCAGATGCCGGAAACCTGAAATTTATTTATCCTATGAAAGATCATATGATGATTTCTGCCGGATATGGTCCGTATGATCCCTTTGGTACTGGTTCGACAATGCACTGGGGAGTCGATTTTCCTGCACCTACTGGAACCCCATATACGGCATGTGAAGCAGGAATCGTTACTTATGCAGGATATAATGAAGCAGGAGGGTTGATGATCATGATTCAGCATAATGCTACGTATACGACTTTATATGACCATTCTTCAAAGTTGAAGGTAAAGATTGGTCAGCATGTAAAAAAAGGTGAAGTAATCGGTTATGTAGGAACGACAGGGAATGTAACCGGACCGCATGTGCATCTGGAACTTCGAAAAACTGTTGATGGGGTTACACAGAGAATCGATATCCTACCATATCTCAACAGACCATAAAAAGGAGGTGCTGAAAGTGAAGAAGAAAATATTGGCTATTTCATTGCTGTGTATCCTGCTTTCAGGGTGTTCTTTCAGTGATACACTGAATAAACTGAGCGGAGGAGATGATAAAAAGGCAAGCAATGATATATCCAAAATGGATACATCATATAAATCTGTAGAAGCGGTGGTCAAAGAGGTGCTGACAAAAATAAAAAGCGGAAAGACCAGCGATGACTATATGAAGAAATTAGACAGCATAAAGAAATATTTAAGCGAAGATGCTTATTTATCATTGACACCGGAAGATAGCGATCAGACAGAAAATGAATCTTTGCAAAAATTTGATGAAGAATATATAGCAACCACAGAAATTAAGGATATACAGACTGCATTGATTCCTGTTTCATCACGAAAAGTAACGGCTATTACGTTGTACACATTGCGTACGGAAGCCATGGGAGAAACAAGCAGTATGGCATACTGTATGAAGTCGGAATTGCAGCTGACTGGAAATGAATGGAAGATCAGTAAAATATATTTTGATAACGCACTGCAAAGTTAAATAAAATGTACATAACGTACAAATGCATGTTATAATATATGTACGTTATGTATATGAGGTGGTTTATGTGTATTTGAATAAAGAATTTGAATTATATGTAAAAAATGAAAATGGAATTCTTTTGTATACTGATATGATTTCTCTTGGACTTGGAAGATATGACATCAAAAAGTTAGAAAAGGATGGAATCATTGAAAAGGTGGAGAGAGGCATTTACTGTCATAAGGAATATACGGCTGATACGATGAAGGTCTATCAAAAGATGAATAACAAAATGATCTACAGCAATGAAACAGCTTTATACCTGCATGATCTTGTAGATCGCTATCCTATGGTTTATACTGCGACAACCATTTCTGGATATCACCTTAGAGAAAAAGAAAACCTGAAACTATATTATGTAAAAGAAGAATTATGGGATATTGGAAAAATGGAAATCAAAGATCCATGGGGAAATATGTTATACGTGTATGACATGGAAAGAACCATTTGCGACATTATCAAAAATCAGAAAAAGATAGAGTTGCAGGTCTATCTTCAGGCTATCAAAAACTATTTTCAAAAGAAAGACAAGAATTTAAGGAAACTGGCCAGATATGCAAAAAAGATGGGTATCCAGGACAAGGTAAAAGATATCGTATATATGCACATGGAACCATAAAGAGGTAAAAATATGAAATATAGAAATACAGATAATTGGAAAAATGAAATGAAAAAAGCAGCTAAATTAAATGGGGCTGACGTACCTTCCATGCAGCAAAGATTCATACTGGAAGAATTTGCACAGAAAATAGGCAGTTCTGTATATGGAGACAGACTCATTCTAAAAGGTGGATTTATCGTTTCTACACTTTTGGGAATGGACACAAGAACTACGAGGGATTTGGACGTGACCTGCAGAACGACAATTTATGGCATATCTGAAATGGAGAAAATAGTGAAAAAAGTGCTAGATACTCCTACAGAAAGTTTTTTTGAATATGAACTTGCAGATATTAGGCCAGCACAAAAAGATGATGAAAATGCTGGATTCATCGTTTCTATCAATGCAAGAAAAGAAAACATATCATTGAATTTAAAAATCGATGTTTCGAACAATACATTGATCTATCCAGATGCAATAAGAACAACTTTGCCAAGTATGTTCAATGAAGAGGATATCAAACTTTTGAGTTATCCGCTAGAAAATATCATAGCTGAAAAATATGAAACGACACTGGACAGAGGAGAATTCAATTCAAGGATGCGTGATCTGTATGATATCTATTTTCTTATGAAAGACAGTTCAAATCTAGTAGATGAAAATCTGCTTGCAGATACGATCATAAAAGTATCTGAGGAAAGAGGGACTCTGGATAATCTTTATGAGTTTGAAGAAATATTGGAAGAATTACAGGAATCAAGTACTTTTCGGACTGCTTTTAAAAGACATGGGGAAAAGTTTGGGTTTGAAGATATAACTCTGAATGATGTATTTGAAACGTTTAGAGAAATACAGGATTTTGTTGAAAGAGAATTAAACATTGATGAATGCGTTTCGATGAAAGTTTAAAAATGTACCAGTGACTGGTACAAGGAGGAAAAATATGAAAGACAGAATTGAAGAAACAAGAAAAAAACTGGGAATTACAGAAATAGTCGATTCTGAAGAAGAACTTGCAAGCCTTGGAGAACCAGATGAAGTGATCATCGTTAATGAAGAGGAAGGTGAAGCTGATGAAAGCCAACAAGACGAGGGAACTGTTGAAAAAGCAGTATCTTGATGCATTGGGAGAAGGCAGGATTCCATGGGAGCGAGGATGGGGAGGTTCCAGGCTATATAATGGAACTTCCAACCATACGTACAAAGGTGTTAATAAAATGCTGCTTCAATATTTATGCACTGAGCGAGGGTATACGGATCCTCGCTTTTATACATTTAATCAGGTAAAAGATATGGGGCTGCATCTTGATGAAACGGCAAAAGGAAATGGCATTCCTGTCGAATTCTGGTCACTGTATGACAGGGAAAACAAGAAAACGATAACAATGGAAGAGTATAAAAAGCTGAAAGAAGATGATCTGGAACGTGTTGAAAAGATAGGATGGATGGCACGCAATTATTATGTTTTTAATGCAATTCATGTAAAGGGATTGGAACCGCTGCAAGAACAGAAAAAAGAAACTTTCGATAATTCTGTATTAAAGCATTTTACAGAGAATCTAATAAGGAATATGAATGTAGATTATAGGGAACCGGTTGGAAATGAAAGAGCGTATTATAACTCTGCGAAAGATAGGGTTGTTCTTCCTCCATTAGATTCTTTTCGTTCCGAGGAAGATTACTATGCGGTTCAATTGCATGAACTGGCACATGCTACGGGACATGAGAGTAGATTAAACAGACCTTTGGGTAATACCTTTGGAAGTATCGATTACGCCAAAGAGGAATTACGTGCAGAGATTGCATCCAGCTTTGTAAATTCCGGACTGGGGCTTATTTCGAATGCAGTTATGCAAAATCATAAAGCATATATTCAGTCATGGATCAAACTAATCAGAGAAAAGGAAAGTGAGTTATTTAGTGCTATCAGCGATGCGGAAAAGATTGCTGATTACATGGAGAAAATTGGTGGATTAAATTTAAAAGTGGAAGAGGAAAAAAAGCGATCTTTGAAAGTCAATATTGAACTTGAGGGAGGAGATGACCTGAGGGAATTGCTGGATAATGAAGAACAATTTTCTATAGATAATATCAAAGGGTTTCACTCTTTGATCATAAATGTGAAAGAAAATGGAGAACAACTGTTAAAAAATCTAGTAGTGGAAACTGAAAAGATAGAAGATGGTGCGGGCAATGGAAAATCTCTTTCAGAAGTTGTACTGGAAGAGGCAAAAGAACAGGGAGCAGATGAAAAAATCATAGAAAAATTGTCTGAAGAAATAGAACAGGAAATTTTGACAGAAACTATGAAAATTTAACTTATACGTAAAAATTTACGTATAAAAAAAGCGATAAATAAGGGCTTAGTTTAGTTTTTTACGTCTATTTTACGTACGATTTACGTATATGTTAAGAAAATACGTAAAAAAATACGTAAATTAAAAAGTGTAATAAACACGATAAATAAAGGGAATCAGCGAGCTTTGCTCGATGGATGTAGCCAGGATTTACGTAAAAAATACGTAAATCCTTTTATCCTGCGTATAAAAAAATAAACAGAGAAAACCAGTATAAAAACTATACTGGCAATCGGTCTTGATTAGAAGAATTCAGAGTTTTCTTCTTCATTGATTTCTGCAGTTTGTTCATCAGTTTGAAGCTTTTTGAACTCCTCGAACAAGGCTTGCATTACAGGGTCCTTTGCGGCAGTTTTTTGGAATTTTTCAATCATGGTCTGTCGTGCCGCCTGCTCCTGCATTTTTGAGATTAAGGACTTTTCTTTTTTCTTATCTTCGATTTTTTTCAAATACTTGGAGCAGTCAACAATACTGATGATGGTGATAGGATTTTCTGAATGAGAGAATGCGTCTAGAGCACTGACCTGTTTTTTGATAGATGCAGTTACGATATTATCGAATAGAGGAATGATGACGATAGTGTCTTTTTTTAACTCCTCGTTTGTGTTTGCCACTACCAAAACTTCGGCAGTGTCGTCGCAAAAAACATCTTTGTAAAGTGCCTGATAAAAATGTGGTTTCATAAAATATATACCTCCTGTCCACAATGTGCAGATGGGAGTGAGATGTGATGTACTCCCTGTCTGCGACAAAATGAATACCACACAGGAAAAGATGCTGTGCAAGGATGACGAAGTCACCAACAAAAAATTTTTCAAGGAACGCAGAAAAAATTTTTGCTCCTTGCATGGCAGCGATGTGTGGTAGAAAAAGCAGCAGACAGGGAGCCCAAGAGAAATGGAGATGATAGGATGGATGAGAAAAAGCAGATTTCATTATCTGTAAGATATATTGATGAAGAATTGTATAATAAGGTAGAAGAAATAGTGAAAAGGAAAAATTCTCATTTGAAAACGAAAAAGGATATTTTGAATTATGTCTTACGAGATTATGTTCGTATACATGAACTAGATGAATTTAACAATCCATATCTGATTGACTATATAAGACAGATCATAGATTCAGAATGTGCATCATTAGAAAGAAGCCTCGGTGGGCGGCTTGCAAAGCTGGCCACCGAGAACGCAATTCAGATTGGAATCCTAAACAGGGTGATCTTAAATTATGTGGCTGATCCAGATGAGCATTTACCTCTTCGATTGAGAGAATTTAGAGAAGCATCCGTTGAAGATCTTCGCAATGGTTATAAACCGTTGTCTTTTGGTGATCTGGTCAAGAAAGATGAGGAATGATCATGGCAAAAGTCGTATTGTTCAGCAGTTATTTGAAAGCAGGAGATAAAGGGCATATACAGGATATGCTTGACTATATCGGAACTAGAGAAGGTGCTGTTTTAAATATACAAAATGAAAAGGATGAAATATTCAAGCCTTTGAGCAAGAAAACAGAAGAAAAAGAAGTGACAAAAAAACAAAAGGAACTCATTGATACGATAATGAAAAAATATGAGGATATGAGTGAATTGCCGGAATATGATCTTTATATGGAAAATCAAAATATGTTTACTGCTTCTTTGTTCATCGCAGAATCGATGAAATTGGCCAACGAATTTTCTTTGAATGATACGGTATATTTAAAATATATTTCTGAACGACCGGGAGCTGTAAAAAATGCTGATGATGTACATGGGCTTTTTGATATGATAGGACCAGCAGATCGTGAAAGATATAAAAATGAATTGGCTGAACATAATGGAAATGTCTGGATAGATGTTATTTCTATGCTGAGGGACGATGCTGCTGAAAAATCATTTGACAAGAAAGAAACATGGGAATCTTTGCTTAGGAAACATATGAATGAAAAGTGCAGACTGATGGGGATTCCAGAAGACAGGTTTCGGTGGGTGGCAGCTTTCCATGATGAGTCTTTTCATCCACACGTGCACGTCATGTACTGGGACCGTACAGGTGAAGATGGATTTCAAAATAAGGAAGCTATAAAGGAATTTAAGTCATCTCTTGTAAATGATATCTATAATGATGAATTATGGCTGCATAAAGAATTGAAAAGTGAATACAGAAATGAAATGGAAAGCAGTGTTTCTAAAAAAATGGATAAGATCATAAAAAGAGTATCTAAGACAGCAAACAAAGAACTAACGGAAAAATTAGAAAATGATTTGCTAAGATTATCAAAAATGTTGCCTGATCATGGCTCAAAAGCATATGGCTATCAATCTGAGGAGGTTAAGCAGGAAGTCAATAAGATCGTAAAGGATGTGCTGACATCGGAAAGCATGTATCCCTTAGTTGATCAATACCTCGATTCAGTTTCCGAAATAAATTCCTATTATTTAAAGGGTGAAGAAAAGATTAAGGAAAGCCTGCTGAATGAGTACGATAAAATGATAAATCCAGCAAAGGACGGGCGAAAGATTTTTCATAATACGATATTAAAAAGTGCCTTTGAGATCAAACAGAATGAAGCAAGAAGATACATGCATATAGATTATCGAATACAAGGACTGAATTGTAAGCTGCAGTATCCTGGATATTATCAGATAGATGATGATAAAGTATTGCAGGCAGTCGCAAAAGTAGGAATCTTGCAGGAAAAGAATATCGATCAGATGATTATGGAAATTGACAATATTATGAATGTACCAGTGACTGGTACAGATGAGCGTATGGAACGGATATTGGAAATTATCCTTCAGGCGAAAGATCACCCACAGCTTTACAAGGCAGATATAACCAGGTTAGAGAAAGCATTTCGAGAAAATATTGGTGATGCTAAGAAACTAAATGCAGAATTTGAAATATATCAGAAAGGCAATGCTTTGGCATGTGCACATGTCATTAACAATTTCATATCCTTTTTGAGCATGAGCAAAAATGAAAATGAAAGAGAAGCAAGACGGATTCATAACGTGCACGCAAGAGATGAGCATATGATGAGATTATCAAAGATGAAGGAAAGGAGGAATCAGAAGTGATGGATATTCATTTTGGGCCGATAGAATTCGTGCTTATTGGTGTAATTATTATGTGTGTGATTGGAGTTTTGTTCAGTACGAGAAGAAAACGTCTGGATAGCATCAAGGCAGATGAGGTTGGCCATGGACAGCATGGAACAGATAGGTGGATGACGATTGAAGAGGCAAAAGAACTGTATACGTTGGTTAAGTTTCCGGAAAGATTCTGTGATATGTCAGCTGAAATAAAGCCGGGAAGACTGATCTACTATGATGCTAAAAAAAGAGAAGCAATCGTTGACCAAACTACATCACACTCTACGATACAGGCTCCTACAAACACCGGGAAGACGACAGAGGTTTCGGTCCCTAATATTATTTACAATTTAATGGCTGGAGCTAATATGATCATACCTTGTATAAAAAAAGAACTTCTGGAATTGACTTGGGAGCAGGCAGGAGATGCAGGATATAATCGATATGTCATAGATTTCGAGGATCCATCGAATTCTATTGGGTTTGATTTTTTCTACGATATTGATGAGGAACTCGAACTATATGAAAAAACCAAGGATCTTAGACATAAAGCGGCGGCGGAAACTGCAGCATATAAATTGGCTAATGATATCGTTACCTCAAGAGAAAGAAGCGAAAATGAGAATAAATTCTTCATGGAGGCATCACTCGGATTGATTCAATCGGTGGTGCTTTTAGTGTGCATGTTTGGAGAAAAGTCGCAGAAGCATTTTTCCAGTGTACGAAAAGTGCTGCAGGAAATTGCAGGTCTGCAGGATACATCGAAGAAAAAGCAGAAAGATCCTAAGATATGTCAGTTGCTTAAGGGGATGCCGGATGATTTTGGGCCAAAGAAACATATTGGTTCAGCTTTTGCGGCTTCTAATGAAACAGAGGATAATATTTATTCTTCAGTTCTGGGAGATCTAAGGGCGATGAATGATACGATGGCTGAACAGATCATATCGATGAATGGAAAAAAAGAATGTTTTGATTATCATCGGCTAGTGGATGAAAAGTGTGTACTTTATATCGTATGTCCGGAAACAAAAGATGAATTCTATTTGTTTTTTAAATTGATCATCAAGAAATTAACCACCCAGTTATCTAATTATGCAAACAAGTATTGCCCTAATCAAAAATTACCTAGACAGGTGCGTATTCCATGGGATGAATTTGGACTGTCTCCAAAAATCGATCAAATAGATAATGAGCTTGCAATCGATCGTTCCAAGAATATATTTTTTGATTTATATTTTCAGTCAGATAACCAGCTAAAGGCAAAATACGGCGAAGATATAATGAAAGTTATTGAACAGAACTGTGCGACAAATTATATATTAGGTGTTGCTGCTAAAGACAGTGAAGGAGCTGAAAAAATTTCAAAATCATTAGGAACAACAACGATACGTTCAGGAAGCGTATCTACGAATTATGACGGTCCGGGAGGCAAAATAAGCAATTCGTTAACGGAGCAAATGATAGAACGTCCTTTGTTGACGCCTGGAGAAGTTCTGCGTATGGATAACGAAAGAAAGAGGCTGATACTTCATCAAAGCCAGTACCCGCTAATGGTAAGATTGACTCCATATTATTCTGAAGACTGGCCGTTTCCTCCTAAACGTATCGATATGCAGGAAATATCAGATCCAAAAAGAAAATACTATGATGTAGACTATGTAGATTTTCACAAGATGCAGGAAAAACTTGATAAGTTAAGAATTGGCGGAGAAGAAAAGAGAACTTCGAAAATAGAAACAACGATCGTATCTGCAGATGGAGAAGAAATGAATAATAGAAAGAATCCTGTGGACATGGTGAAAATGGAACTTTTCAGCTTGTTCAAGGATGAGAAAGTAATACAGATGGTGGATGAGCGAAACTGGAATCAGATACGTGAGATGGGAAGAGAAAAGGGAGTCAGCAGAATCATGATCAGCAAGATTCTGCAGAAAATGAAGGAGGAATAAAATGTTATTATATTATACGAGAGAAAAAGTCCTGGAAGTATTGAAAGGAGCATTTCCTGAACAATATATAAAATATAGCAAATTTTTTATCATATTTTCTTATAAGGAAGTGAATAAGAACAGCAGTTATTTTTTTGAAAAGAAAAGACTTATTGTAAATTCATTATCTCGCAGGCCTGAAGATATCTTTATCTCTATACTGGTCGCTTTGGGTGAACATATAGATATTATCAATCGAGAAGAAACGCATAAAGACAAGGAATACTATCTGATCGTAAAAAAGTTGTTGACAGAAGCTGTAAATGCGAATGTTATACAAAAGGAAGACCTGCAGAAGTATTCTGATCGTAAATTTAAAAAGGGAATTCAGGAATGTTTTTCTAGTTTTGCTAACTGGAAGTTTGAAAATAGAAATGATCCACCGGAATTCATGTATATCTATGTTACAGAATCCTATATGATCAGAAATATTTTGAGAGCATCTGGCTATATATATGACAATGAACAGGGGTTATGGATGAAGAAGATACACCGATATGAATATCCTGAAGAAGAGTATTTTATAAATGAAAGAAAAAATGAAGCTGTTTTTAAAGTTATAGGAGATAATTCTTTCTATATTCGTCCTGTATATCGTTTGAAACTGGTAACATATTCAGCAACTTCAGCACCGCTCTTAAAGGCTTTGGACTATCAGTATCTGAAAGATAAGAATTGCTGGATGAAGCTTATTGAAGCTAGAAATCTTGAACAGGAAAAGAAAAATATAGAGAACGTGCCAAGGCAGTCTTTAAATGTATTATCGAATAGTAAATAGTAAAAAACACACTGGCGGTAGTAACTGCTAGTGTGTTTTTTTATCATATGTTTCCATATGACATATATTTGGTTTATGAAACCTACATTTTTATCGTCTTTATTTTATCATTTTTAGATAAAATGTAAAGAGCAAAAACAAATAAAAAAATTACGTTGCGATGCATGTTTTTGAAAAATAATATTGGAAAATGCGGTATTATTACCTTCCTGAGAAAGGAGGTGGTGATATGCCATTCATTAAAATGTATATAATGATTGTTCTATGTATGTTAAGCATCTTGATTTTAGCATATATTGGTGTAAAGCATCGTACAAAGGATACCTTACAAATGGGCATGGTTTTATCGATATTTCTTGGCTGTATAGGTGCTATTACTGCAACATCATTTATGATATTTACAATTGCTGAAGTAATATATGAAGCGTTTGGAACTAACGAAATTTCGTATTATCAGTGCGTAGAAGCAATTGGTAGTGTTAGTTCGATTTTGGCAGGGATATTTGGCGTAGGAATTTATGGATTGTTTAAGAATGGAATTGTAAAAAATGAAAAAAATGAGGAACGATAATCGATCCTCATTAAGTGGCTATACCCACTTTCAACATTCCAATATTAACTTATCATAAGAATAAGTAAATGTCACTACATATTTTTGGATAAAATACAAAAAATATGTTGCAAAAGAGGAATGTATATGTTATTATACTAGCGACTACTAATGATCGATATCGTCATGACCAGATAGATATCATCAAGAAGAGATGTGAGCAATCACATCTCTTTTTTGCTTTATTTTGATATATATGTTGTTGGAGGTATTAGTATGTTGGAAAAGTATGATGAAACAGTGAGTGAATTTGCGACTATAGTATCAAAAGAAAATGATAAAGGAGATGTTGTTGTACTGGTGGATACGGATGATATAAAAAAAAAGAAAGATCATGTTGTATCTTGAACTTTATGATTATGACATAGAAAGACTGCTTTTTGTTGACAGTATAAAAGATATATATGGATTATTATCGAGAAAATTATCATTTCAAAAACTAATTATGCTAGATATAAAATGTTTAGGTAGAGATATAGAATTGATAAGTATTTTTTTGGATGAAATGATTAGTAAAACAATTGATGTCATTTCAATATTAGATGGACTTAGCATTCATACGGAAACATTCTATTTATCTAGGCTGGAAAAAACTTTCTTTTTGAATAAAGTGGTGAAAAGTCAAGAAGAAGGCAAGAAAAAGACATATATGCCAATCAATCAGCTGAATGGTACTGCCAAAGAGAAAAATAAAAAGATAGGAGCATACTGCAGGGTTTCAAGCAGAGAGCAGGTGCAGGGATACTCCATAGATAATCAAAAAGAGAAGATACAAATGTATTTGGAATTGTTTGATTATGAACCGGAAAAATTAACTTTTTATGTAGATGAAGGAAAATCTGCATCATCGTTAAAAAGACCAGCTATGCAGAATATGTTGAAGGATATAGAAAATGATGAGATAGATGAAATTATCATTTATAAATTAGACCGTATTTCTAGATCTGTACTTGATGTTTATTATTTGTTAAATAATTTGTTATCAAAAGATGTTAATTTGGTTGCTATTTTAGATAATTTGGATATAAAAACCGCAAATGGAAGAATGGTCATAGGTATATTAGCTATTTTTGCACAATGGGAAAGAGAAAACACCATTGAAAGGACGAATGATGGTTTGTTAAGAATGGCACGTGAGGGAAAATATCCGATCAGTACGATTCCATTTGGATATAAAAGAGATAAAGATAAATATTTATACATTTATGAAAAGGAGGCTGCCGCTATAAGAGATATGTTCTTGTTTGCAAAAAGTGGTTATACATTCCTAGAGATATCTCGAAGAATTCAAGAAAAGCATGAATATAAACTATCCGATGAGAGGGTAAAGAATATTATATTTAATGATTCATATTTTGGAGAATTTTATTATAAAGATTTTATATTTTATGAAATTGTTCCAGCAATTGTAAACAAGAATGACGCATTAGAAGCCAGGAAAATGTCAGGTAAAAGAAATAGTGTGTATGGCGAAGGATTAAATCATTTTGCATTTAGATATAAGGTTAAATGTGCAACCTGCGGAGAAATACTTATTTGTGTTCCGACATATAAAAGAGAAAAACATTACTATTACTATTATTGTAAAAAATGCAAAAAAAGAATAAATCAAACTAAAATTGTAGAACATGTGCTCTGTGATATGATTCAAATATTAGCAACGAGGAGTAAAAGTCAAAATCTTGAAAAGAGGATGAACAAAATCAAACGACTGGATAAAAAAATAAAGCAGAATGTTCAGGACTATATTGATGATAATATAGATAATGAAACATATAAGGTTGCAATGAAACAGTATAACAGACAATTAAAAGAGGCTTATGCAGAATTATCCCTAGTAGAAATAAAAAATGGACTATCATGGGAAAGGTTATCTAATGAGGAGAGGAGGAAAATTGTGGAAGAAACGATATCTTACATGACGATTGATCTAGATAAGAAAGATATAGTAGAAATAGAGTACGAAAAGTAACTTTTTTATCAAAAATTATTGAAAAATAGGACGAACTATGGTAATATCTAGACAGGTCATGACATAACGAATGCATGATTGTTAGTAGGTATTTTGAAAATTAGTATCAAGAAAAGTGTTTCTGTAGTTCGTTCGAATTACAAAGATTGGCACCATTTGGAAAATAGCGTTTCAGCTGATGAATAAAGGCTGAAACGTTTTTTTTGTATATATGATTTCATTTGTAAAATTGGTGTGAACAAGTGTGAATAAGTGCAAATAGAAGTAGTCAAATCGTAGTCAAAAAAAACACCTTAATACATGATGTTTTTCACTTTGTATTAAGGTGTTTTTAGTTTTTATTCTAATATAGTTAAGCGTTTATTTATGTTGCAAGTATAGAAGAAATAAACTCATAATCAATGCAAAAGATGTTTCTAATAACGTGGAAACACCTCCATTTAAAATATATAAAAGTAATTCTAAAAAAATAAACACAAAATAAAATTTTAGATAACTTATGTTTATGTTAAAGGTATGTAACGTTTGATAACATAAAAAATGCAAGAATACTAGTATGTATATAACAGTAGCAAACATTGCAAGTCTTACATGCCATTTTGACAATAAAGGGAATTGAAAAGGTTTGTATGGGAGTAAAATACATACCACCATCAATATAGTACTAATATATAAGAATATTTTCCCCCATTTACTTGGATAATTATATGACTGCATTAGTTCTTTTGTATGAATTAAAAAGAATGTTGCTATAGATAATGACCATATAAATAAGTATAGCGGATGTTGAAATTTATTTCCTAAGCCAGACATATTTTCTGACAATGGCGGTATTAAAGTATAAACATATAGATTTAAGAAAATTATAGCACCTATATGTAACATTTCCAGAAGTGAAAGCTTTGAATAACGCATGATATCTCCTTTCATAACGTGAATGATTATAGCATGAAAATTATGTGTAATTATGTGAAAATAATTTTTTTTTGTATTTTCTATTTTCCTGTACGTATAAAGTTATGTAGAAAGTTGAGGAGACATTATGATTGATAAGATAAAGAAAATAGAATTTAGAGAAGATGGATTTATAGAGGTTCATTTAAAGCGAATAAAAGATTTTGATGATTACCTTTATCAGCAAATTTTAAATGACGTCAACTGTCTACCTTGTATTCGTGATCCAAAGTATCGCTCTCGGTTATATTTTGATTCAAAAGGTTATGTTTCTTTAAAATCTTATTTAGGGGAACATGAGTTCACGCAGGAAGAGTTGCTTGATTTTCTCATTATTCTATTTGAACGATTTGTTAAAAACCGAATTACAAAACCAGCTATTACTTCTTTAGAATATGTTTATCTTTCTTCTGATACAAATGATTTCTGTTTTCTTGTTTTTCCTGTTGCTCATGAATATTGGAATCAAGAAAAAGAAATATATACATTATTTCTGCAAGAGTTGCTGAAAGAATTGCACGCAAAAGATTCTTATGAAGTATTTGGTTGTTTATTATGCTTTATGAAAGAAAAAGAAAGTTCTTTTCCAGTTTTAATAACTCGTTTACAGCAGATTAAAAACAAGCATAAGAAAAAAATAAAGTGGTATCAGAAATTTAAACATAGAGAAGAAACAAAGTTTCAAATTCGAGATATACCAAGAGCGCTTAGGTATCCAACGAATTTACAAGAAAGTCTTGTAGCAGAAAAAGAAGAAACTTATATTGCATCATCTAACAGAAAGGAAAAAAACAATGAAACGATTGTCTTATTTCAGCCTCTTGATACAGAGGAATGTTATTTTGAAGATCAAGATAGTGGTGAAAAATATATTATTAAAGGTACAAATCTATCAATAGGCAGAAATCCAGATAATGAGATGTCGATAGATGATAAAAGTGTTTCTTCTTATCATGCGGTATATGATTCTAAAAAGAAAAGCATAAAAGATCTTCATTCTTTAAATGGAACTTACTGTAATGGAGAAAGAATTATTGAAAAGCAACTACAGGATAATGATGTTTTAACATTTGGAAACAGCACTTATGTTTTTCATGATAAGAGAAAGGGGTAGGATATGAAAGAAATGCTTCTACATGGTCGTTATGAACAAAGAGAAGTAATAGGTAGAGGAGGGAGTTCAAGTGTTTATCGTGTTTGGGATCATTTATTAAATAAAGAATGGGCAATGAAGGTTGTGGAAAAGAATGCACATCAAGTAATAAGAAATGCATTTAAAAAAGAGATATATGTATTAACAAAGCTTGCGTATAAAGGCATTCCATCGATTATAGATACATTTGAGGATGATACCAAGATGTATGCGGTTATGGAAATTGTTAAAGGGCAGTCAATGGATATCTATGTTAAAGAAAAAAAGATAGTACACATTCATCGATGTATGCATAACGTATTAGAAATCTTACAATATTTACATAAGCAATCAATTTTATATCTAGATTTAAAGCCACAGAATCTTATGGTTGATGAGCAAGGTAACGTTTGGCTGATTGATTTTGGAAGCTGCTGTTTCTATTTTGAACGACAAAATGTAATGACAGGAACTCCCAGGATTTGCTCCTAAAGAAATTATGGAGGAAGGTATTGCAGATTATACTAGTGATATTTATAGTTTTGGAAAAACATTTCAAACGCTTTTATCTTATACATCTGCTGAATCAAAAGAATATTCCATCTTTTTAAAAGTTTTAAACAAATGCTGTGCCGAAAAAAAAGAAGCAAGATATAAAAGTATCGAAGAAGTAAGAGAAGCATTAGACTTAAAAAAAAGCAATAGAAAAAAAAGAATACTCTATATCCTTGTTATTTGCAGTATCTGTATTTTTCTATCTTTTGCATTATTTAAGCATATAAAGAAAAAGAACGAAGCCAATTATATGAAATTTATGCAAAATACAAACTATCAGGAAGCTGTAAAAATATTTCCTGATAGAGAAGTAACATATATAGAGGCATTTGATTTTTTTAGTAATAGTCAAAAAGATGCACTAAGTGAATTGGAACATTTAATTCAAATAAGTGATACAAAAAATATAGAAATCTATAAATTTCTCTTTTACAAATATTTAGAAAAGGATGAGATGCACTATTATCGAAAGGCGAAGCAGATTTTAATGAATCAATTAAAAGAGTGTAAAGAATATGTTCATTATGTAAGTGTTGTATCTATGCTTGCATCTCCATATCCACTTACAAAACAGGATACACAGAAAAGCATACAGGATTTAAAACAAATAGAAACAGATATTAATAATTTCGCAGATAAAAGATTACTGCAAGATCAATTATTATGGCTTTATCAAGTATATTACGCAAAAGAGGAAGTATTTCAGGAAGAAGCCTTTATACAGGAATTGCAAATAATTGAAAATCTTCAAAATACACTATATGATGAAGGTTTAACAAAAACAGATATATTACAAATGAAAGCAGAAAGTCTTTATAGACAAGGACTATATTATCAACGTCAGGAGAATATACAAGATATGAAAAAAGCTTTCTATGAAACGTTAAAGATAGAAGATTCTTTAAGAAATGATGTTATTTTTAGAATAAAAGCTTCTATGTATTACATTTTGACAGGATATGAAAGTGATAAAAGTATTGATTATTTGAAACAATCTATTCGTTACCTAAGGCAAATAAAGCAGCTGACAAGACAAGATGAGATACTGGAAAAAGAAGTAAAAGAAAAGTTAGAGATATGGGGGATAACGTATGTGGGAAATAATTGAGGTTATAAGTTTATCGTGTGGGATGGTTTTAGGGAGTATAGGCATGATCTTCTTATATAAAGAAACAAAATTATATAAGTAATATGAATTTAAAAAACAGAGTCATCATTTTAATAAATAAGGAGGAGTCATATGAGAAAAAAGATATTTTTAATAGGAATAGCAGTTCTTCTATTGCTGAGTAGTTTTTCAACTTATATCTTTGCGGATGATGTAGAAGAAAAAACGATAGAATTTTTGATTAATGAAGAAGAGATTAAAGAAGGATATAACAATTTTGTAGAAATGAACATAGATATTCCAAGTGGTTTATTTGAGAAAGACATTGAACTTTATAAATTACAGAAAAAGCAGAAAAAGAAAGTAGAAACAGAGTGGGAACGGGTTGAAGATACTTATACAGCAACCATTCCATTTTCTGAAGATGGAAGATACAGAGTTGAAGTTGTTTTACCTGGAAAAGAAAAAACTTATTTATCCAGCGAATTTGTAATTGATCAACAAAAACCAACTCTCATCTTTAAGGCAGGTAATAAAGAATTTGAGAGTTTACCTGATTTTGTAAATAAGAAAGAGAAAATAGAAATATCTTTTCAAGATAAAAATTTAAAAAAGGAAACGACATCAATATCTATTAATAAAGATGGAGAAGTAATTTACAGTGAACAGGGAAAACGACATTATGACTATAACTTAAAAGAAGAAGGAACTTATGTTTTTCATGTTTATGGAGAGGATAAAGCAGGGAATTCAATTACCTATTCAAATGAGGACTTTCCTCTACATGTAGATTTTAAAAAGCCTGTCTATCGCTTTAGTGATGGTATAAACGTTATATCGAAAAATACAGTTTTTTATGCACAGCAGGATGTATATGTAGAAGTAGAAGATCTTAATTTTCAGAAAGACAAAAGTAAAGTATATGTAAATGAACAAGAATTAGCAGGAGAATGGATTAAAAAAGAAAATCTATGGGTAATGAAAATTCCATGTTCTACATCAGGTAAATATACATTGGGAGTATATCTTGAGGATCATGCAGGGAATGTTGTAGAGAATTTAAAGGCTTTACAATTTGAATTAGATACTTTATTTCCAGAAGTAGAAGTACGATTAAATGATACAAATATTGATCATGCGTCAAATTACTATAACGAAGAGCAGCGACTAAATTTTATTGTTAAAGAAAACCATCTAAATAAAGAAAAAAGTGCTGTTATGGTAAATGGGAAAAAACTGCCATGGAAAAAAACAGAAGGAGGTTATCAGGGGGAAATTGTTTTAAAAGATGGAACTTATGAAATAGCTTATGAGCTGCAGGATAAGGGTGGACATAAAATAGAAAATAAGTATCCATCATTTATTGTTGACAGTAGAAAACCTGAAGTTTTAGGTAGCAATAAAAAAATAAAAGATTTTGAGAATAAACCGTTTCATCTGCAGTATAAAATTAAAGAACCTAATATAGATATTGAAAAAAGCAAATTATATCGCTTGCAAAATAATGGAAAAGAAGAAATCCCTGTTAGATGGAAAGAAGATGTTTTTTGGTTTGCAGATATGAATTTTGTAGAAGATGGAACATATGATTTGGTTTTTGAAATATGGGATTTAGCAGGAAATAAAACGGTGATAAAACCGAAATATTTTGTTTTAGATACAGTTCCTTATAAGGTTTCTATGAAAGTAAATGATTTAGAAGTTGATACAAATCATACATATAGAACAAATCAAAAAGTGAATCTTTCTTTTTCATGGGAAGAGGCTTATCCAGATATAGAAGAACTTTGGTTAGTACATGATAAACAAAGGTTAAAACTACCATTAAGAAATGATGGTTTTGAATGGGAAGCAATGCCTTCTAAAGAAAAAGAAAGTTCGTATTCCTTTTATTTAACCTTGAAAGATAAAGCTGGAAATATAACGCATAAAGAGTTTCAAATTGTATTAGATTCTTTATTGGCTGATCCTCAAATTGGGAATGATGTATTTCATGGTACTCCATATTCTGGCAGCTGGAAACCAAAGTTGAAAGGGGAAGATAAAGATTTTAAAATATTAAATTACGTAATGTTGAGAAATCAAAAAGTTTATCCTTATGAATGGGGAAAAGAAATAAAAGAAGATGGATTTTATGAACTTCAGGTTTATGTACAGGATAATGCGCAAAATCAGAAAGGTTTTCTACAGCCATTTAGATTTGAAATTGATACAACAGCTCCTAAGTTGGCAATGATGGACGAGAATGGAAATATGATTGAGCAGAATGCGAAAATAAAAAAGAAAAATTTGCAGCTTTCGATTTTGATGGAAGAGGACAAAAATGATGAGAAACTTACTTCTCTTTATATAAATGGAATAAAACAAAAAGTAAATAATAATCAAAATTTTATTTTTCTACCAGAAACAGGATTGGTAAAAGTGGAAGCACAGGCAGAAGATGCCGCAGGAAATATAAGCACTTATACATGGCAGGGATATGTTTTAGAAAATACTATGAAAAAAAAGATACTATCCATTTTTAGAAGTAATGAAATGGGTATTATTGCAGGCGTTATAATCCTTTTCATTGTTTCCTGTGGATTCTGGATTTGGAAAAAACATGAAAAATGAAAAACTGATTCAGATTAGTGCTTATAGTGAAACATGTGTTGATTCTTATATTCTATCAGATAAGCAATCGTGTTATTGGCTGTTTCGCACAATAGAGAGGTCAAAAGAGCCTTTCGTTGAAGTTTATAAATCAAAAGGAAAATGGTGTATTCGAGAAAATAATACGTATCATCTTCTTTCAAAAGAGAATAAGTATCTGGAAATTAAAAAAGTCAATTACATCCAGAGTGCATCATCTTTAGTTTTGTTATATATGGAAGAGTTAGAAAAAAGTACATTTATTTCACAAAAAATTCCCGATAAAAAAAGTTTTCTATTGGGACGGGATGATGCTTGTGATATATGTATAAATCACCCATTTGTTTCTAAAATACATATACGATTCGAAAAGCAGGAACAAGATTTATATTTGTTTGATGAAGAAAGTAAAAATGGTGTATATGTAAATAACAAACGTGTAAAAGAGAAAAAATTACAAGATGGAGACAGTATCCAAATACCAGGAATTCAAATGTTATATGTGCATTCTTATTTTTTCATCTCTGAAAATATAGATACCTTTATACATATGAAGAAGAAGGAACATCAATATGTACAAAGAAAAGGAATCCCAGGTTTTCCAGCTGTTATTTACACAAAAGAGAAAATAAAACCAGTCTTTGCGGAAAGAGAAATTTCACTAGAATTAATACACATAAGTACGAAAGAAGAAATGCCATTTTGGTATACTTTAGGACCATCCTTTACGATGGGATCGGCTTCTTTATTAAGCGCGGTTTTTATGCTTCAACAAGCGATTTCTCAAAAAAGTTCACTACAGCAGATAATACCTTCAGTTACAATGGCTGTAAGTATGATGCTTACTACAATGTTTTGGCCATTGATTTCAAAATATTATGAAAAAATACGATTTAAAAAACAATACAACAGTCTTTTAAACGACTATCGCAGATATCTAAAAGTGAAAAATAATGAAGTTTATAAATACATTCAAGAAAAACAATGTTATGAAAGAAATAAAATAGAAGATTTCATTACTGTGAAAAAATATATTGAAACAAGAAGTCCGTGTTTGTGGAATAGAAAAAAAGAGAATGATGATTTTTTGTATCTTCACTGTGGATGGAAACTGAAAAAAATAAAAGCACCTATTTCTGATAAACAGGAAGTGTTTGATCTTCAGAAAAATGAAGTAAAAGAAGAATATTTGAAGTTTGTAAATAGTTCATATGAAATAAAATATCCTTTTCTTGTTGATTTAAAGAAGTATACGATAGGAGTCTATGGGGAAAAGGCATTGTATTATGGGAATATGTTTATTTTGTATATAGCAGCTCTTCATTCTAAAAAAGATGTAACTATACTGCTTGTTGGTGAGCAGGAATATTTATGGAAATCAAAAGCAAAATGGATTTCTCAAGTAGAGGAAAACAATATACGTCATGTATATAGTGATGAAAAAGATATACAAAAATTATTAGTGTATCTCAAACAAAAAAGAAGTGAGAATCGATTTTATATCATTGTCTTATTAAATATTTCAAAAAAACTGACACAGCAAATTTTAAATAGTGTTTATTTAATGAAAAACGTGAAATACATACAATGTTGTAAAGAAAAAGAAATGCTTTCTGATTCCGTAGATTTTATTTTCTCTACTGAAGATAAAAATGTGTTTTATAAAGAAAATAAAAAACAGGAAAACATTTTATTTGAAGTTGAAAAAAAGGAATCTACTGAAAATTTATTTCGAAAACTTATGCTTTTACAGGAATTTGAAGAGGATAAAAAAGATATTTATGAAAGTTTTGGAGTTCTTTCTCTATACTCTTGTACATGTTTGAACCAATTAAATATTCTAGAAAGGTGGAAAGAATCACAAAGCGAGGATTCTTTGCGTGTTCCCATTGGAATTGATGAGTTTAATGAATATATTTGGCTAGATGCACATGAGAATGCACATGGACCACATGGCTTGTTTGCTGGTACTACAGGTAGTGGGAAAAGTGAATGTATTTTGACATATATACTTTCTTTATCTATCCAATTTTCATATGAAGATGTTTGCTTTGTTATTATTGACTATAAAGGAGGAATGATGGCAAATGCATTACAGGGGCTTCCCCATGTTTCATGTATAATGACAAATTTATGTGAAGATGAAAGAAGACGAATGCATCTTTCTTTACAAAGTGAAGTCAATCGTCGTCAACAGATATTTGCGAATGATTCCTTAGGAAGCATGGATATTTATAAATATCAAAAACTTGTTCATGAACAAAAAAGAAAAGAACCTATTCCTCATATGTTCATAGTTATAGATGAGTTTGCACAATTAAAGCAACAATATCCAGACTTTTTAGATTTTTTAAAGCAGATTGCTAGAATTGGAAGAAGTTTAGGCATTCATCTTTTATTAGCTACACAAAAGCCATTTGGTGTAGTTGATGAAGAAATTTGGAGCAATTCTCATTTTCATTTATGTTTAAAAGTACAGGATCGACAAGATAGTATGGATATGTTGAAAAATGATGATGCAGTATATTTGAAAAATCCAGGAGAATTTTATCTTCAAGTTGGAAATAATGAAGTCTATGTGAAAGGAAAAAGTGCATGGACACAGCAGCCATATATAGATGAAAAAACAAAAAATGATAAAGAAGATAAAGTACTTCGAATCTTTAATCAGCAAAAAGAACTTTTAAAAGAAGTGAAGCCTAAAACCTATAGGGAACATACAGAATTGCAAATGATTGTTTTCTATCTGAAAAAAATTGCGAAAGGAAAATGTGCTAAACAATTGTTTTTTCCAAATTTAAAACCAGATTTAGAAAGAATAAAGAGTTCTTTACAAAATTGCTGGAATATGGGGATGGTAGATGATATTTCGAAACAAAGCCAATATCCATGGATACTTGATATTTCTCAATTCCATCATCTTTTACTCATCGACAGCAAAGAAAAGGCAAGTTTTCTTAATGTCTTCTTACAGGAAAATGAAAATTTATATCAGGATAACCCTGTTTATGTTTATATATTAGCGGTTCATCCAGGTTCAAAAGAGTCTTTATTACAGTATCCAAGCGTGCAGGAGGCAATTTCTGTTGAAGAATCTGAAAAAATAAAACATTTTCTTTCATATTTAAAAAATAGAATACGTAAACGAAAAAAGAATGAAGAAGAAAAGAATGATATTGTTATTGTATTGCAGGAATTTGAATATTTTAAAGAAACATTTCCTGAACTTATGGAAGATATTCTCTTTCTTTTAAGAGAGGGAGAAAAAACGAATATTCATTTCTTTGTTTTTGGAAGTGATTTACAGATGATTCCTTATCTGCTTTTTCCTTATTTTGATTTACGTATCATAGGAGAATTGCGTGAAGAAAGTAGTTATATAACATTGCTGGGAAACGAAAATTTAGAAAGGCCATTACATCAAAAGGGAAGTTATGTATGTGATGATGGCAGACAAGTAAAAATCGTACAGCTTCATAAAGAGATAAGAGTATCTTATAAGAAACATAAAAAGCAATGGTCCTTGCCTAGTATCTCGAAAGTTATCCCTTTTCCAAAGACGAGGAAAGGATATCTTTTTATCGGTATAGACAAGCAAAGTATGGAGGAATATCAGGTTAGTTTTGAAAAAGAGAAATTTATTGTTTTCTTGACAAATACTACTTTTCTAAATGGATTTGTAAAAGGAATAAAAAGACAGCTTCAAGATCATTGTGCTGCATATATAGAAAATAAAAAGGAAACGAAATCTTCTTTCTGTATATGGGATAAAGAGAATGTATCTCTTTTACTAGATAATGAAGAAGGTGTAATTTCCTTGCTGGAACAAAATGATGTAAATCATGTGTTTTTTCTTGATATGTCTTGTTATCAGCAAATGAAAGAACTTGATGTTTTTATGGATCGTATGGAAGAAGGTCTAATGGTATGGGTGGGAAGAGGGTTGGCAGATGCATCTTATATGTTAGGGATGCAAGGTATTGCTTATGAAGAAAAACGAAGAAATGCCGTCATTTTAAATAGAAAGCATACATTGTTACAGATTGCACAGGAGATAGATATATGAAGAAAAGAATTCTTATAGAAGTTTTTATTCCTATTTTATCCTTACGCTTTCTTATGGAAGTCACACTTTCTTTAAAAATAGAAGAAATGAAAGAAATGATATATAAAAATTTAGAATATATTACTCAAAAAGATATTCCTATAAAGATGTTTATGTATGTATATAACGAAAGAAGTAAACAGATTATGCATCCTGAGCAGTATTTATATGAAAGTGATATTGCTTATGGTGATTGTCTGTTGCTTATATAAAAGAAAGGAGGAGAGTCTTATGGGAATTCAAATTCAAGTGGATCCATCGCGTTTGGAAAGCAGTGCGGCAAGAATTGAACAGCAGGCACTTGCATATCAGAAGCATTACAATCAGCTTTTTCAGCAGGTTGATGCGATGTCAAGTGGATGGAGTGGAAAGGATAATCAGGCCTTTACACAGCAAATTAAAGGATTTGAGAAAGATTTTCGAGCAATGCATTTGCTTATGAAAGAGTATGCAAACTTCTTGAAAATCAGCGCCAAAGCATATCGCGATATGCAAAATGATAGAGTGGCACAGGCAAGACGATTAGCAAACTAAGGAGGAATCACATGGAAATTCAAATTACGCTTGAACAATTACAACAAACAGCACAAGGTATTCGTATGCAGAACAAACAACTTTCCGGCTGTTTGAAAGAAATATCAGCGGTTATGATGCAATTGTCCAGTTACTGGCAAAGCCCATCTTCTGAAACATTAAAAAACAGGTTTCAGGCAATGCTTCCAGTTTTTGACAATTATGAAGTTATTGTTGAATCATACGCTAAATTTTTAGATCAGACAGCAGCAGCTTATCAGCAGATGGAACAACAGTTAAATAGCGGTGCAGATGCTTTCCGCTGAAATGTTGCATGTCATTAGACAATATGAGCAGGAATTAAATTTGATTGAAAAAAACCTGAGAAGCAGCTATTCCTATATATTTTCAGTGGTATTAAAAGAAGAACTCCCATATATGAAACAGCACTTACATAACATGCTGCAAATGATACAAAAACAAAGAACTATTTGTAATCAGCTAAAACAAAAATAAATATAAAGATTTAAAAACAACTGATTAAAACGGATACTGGAAAATTAACATATGCACTTCAAAAAGCGCAAAATATCTCTTTTACAAAACTATATGCTTTAACAAATCGTATTAAAATAAACTCTTATAAAGACAGTAAAAAGCAAATACAGGCACAGGAATTGTATTCTAATTTCATCCAGTTACAAAAAGCCCATCAATCTTTGTGTGCACATTTAAGAAGAAGTATACAAGATACAGAAGAACTGGAAACTGCATTGTTGAAAAAAACAAGGGAAATAAACAGCTTGTCATCAATAGCACTTTTTCCTTTAAAAGGCAGTGCTGTAAAAGGAATACTTAAAAGTCCAATAAAAACAGAAGTGATGAAAACTACCCATCGGTTTCATCATAGTTTATCCCCATCAAAAAATCTGTTTTCCTATTTAAAAAATGGTGTTTGTGCCGGTATATTTGCAGGATTTACTGCTTATAAAGCTTCACTTACTACATCGAAAAAGTATTTAAATGCTGGAACTTCCTTATCGTTAGGAAGTGCAGATCTTTCCATGGATGCGAAAGTAGTGCCAATGTTAAATGGAAAATTCGACCCCCATCTTGAATTGCGAGCAGAGGCACAGGCAGCTTTAGCAGAAGTGAAGGCGTTTGGAAGTATAGGAAATACATTTATACATGCAGATGCAGAAGGTAAGGTTGGAGTTGGAGTCGCAACAGGTGAAGCAAAAGCGGTGATTAATAAAGAAGAAATTTCTCTAAAAGCCGAAGGAAGTGTTGCGGCGCTTAGAGGTGAAGTAAAAGGTTCCTTTACGATTTTTGGAATTACGATTGAGGCAACTGGCAGCGGAGAAGTTGGTGCACTTGGCGGAGGCGTGGAATTTTCCAGTAAAAGCGGGGAGTTTACCATTGGAGGAAAAGCAAGTCTAGTGGCCGGTTTAGGATTTAAAATTAAGGTAAAATATAACTGATAAGCTAAGGAGTTTAACTAAGATGAAAAAAGAAACTTTAAAAAATTTATTACCATTAGGAAGTGTAGTTTCTTTAAAACAAGGAACAAAAAAAGTACTTATTGTAGGAAGAATACAAGAACATATTTCAAGTGGGAAATTGTATGATTACAGTGCAGTCTATTATCCTGAAGGTATGTTGGATCCACATGAATTGTTTTTATTTCAACAGGAGGATATTGATAAATTGTATCATGTTGGATTGCAGGATAATGATGAATTTGTTTTCCGTACTTTTTTAGAAGAAAAATTAAAAGAAAAGAACTTACTTGAATAAAACTATTTCTAATCCTTTGTTATCATTTTATAAATAACAAAGGATTCAGACTGTTGACAAAGGTGTCGACAGTCTATTTTTTATATGATATAATAAAAAAGGCAAAAAGATTCCTATTTTACCCAAAAACATATGGTTCTTTTTGCCTTTTATAATGCTCAAAATGGTATAATAAAAGTGGGTAAAATAGGAGTGATTACATATGGCAATGACAAAAAGAAATGGAAAAAATGATACTATCATACTGAATACAATAGAAGAATTAGTACCACAGGATCATGATGTTAGAATGTTAGACAACTGTATTGACTGGAGTTTTATCTACCCTCTTGTAGAAAATCTTTACAGTGATGTTGGAAGACCAAGCATAGACCCTGTGGTTCTTTTTAAAATGATCTTCATCAATATTATTTTCGGAATAGGTTCAATGAGAAAGACTTGTAAAGAAATACAAGTAAATCTTGCATATCGCTGGTTTCTGGGAATCTCCATGGATGAAAAGGTACCAAATTATTCTACCTGGAGTCAAAATTATATCCGAAGATATAGTAACAGCGAAGTATTTGAAAAAATATTTGATCAGATATTGAAACAGGCAATCTCTTATGGCTTTGTAGATATGGAAACTGTATATGGAGACTCCACACATCAAAAGGCAAATGCGAATAAAAACAAGTATACAGATGAAGAAGTTGAAATTATGAAGAAGATATATGAAAACGATCTGCTGGATGAGATAAACAGGGATCGTGAGGAACATGGGAAGAAACCAATTAAAAAAAACGAAAAAGAAGAATTAAATTTTGATGAAGAAACGGGAAAACTGAAAAGGGACATACAAACAAAGCATATCAAAATCAGTAAAACAGATTCGGAGAGTGGCTGTTTCCATAAAGGTGAAAAAGAAAAATGTTTTGCTTATTCACATCAAACATTTTGCGATAGAAATGGATTTGTACTGGCAAGCGTATGTGTTGCGGGAAACGTACATGACAGCGTATCTTTCTTTTCAGCGTATAAAGTATTAAACGATAAATATATGGATCAAATAAAAAATGTATGTCTGGATGCGGGCTATATAACACCGGCAATATGTAAGACGATATTAGAAAATGGGCAAAAAATGTATGCGCCTTATAAAAGACCAATGACAAAGAAAGGATATTATAAGAAGTACGAGTATGTATATGATGAAGGATATGACTGTTATCTGTGTCCAAATAATAAGGTGCTGTCATACAGCACGACAAACAAGCTTGGATATAAAGAATACAAATCAAATCCAAAGGATTGTGAGAACTGTCCTTTAAGAGGAAGATGTACATCATCAAAGAACTTTCAGAAAGTAGTGACACGTCATGTATGGGAGGAATACCGGGAGGAGGTAATGGATGA
>ENA-OQKN01000153-OQKN01000153.1-human-gut-metagenome-genome-assembly--contig:-NODE-153-length-89047-cov-27.813428_pt1 | contig 89047 bp, 81 predicted proteins | sample MGYA00242776_ERZ504794 | MGnify/ENA primary metagenome ERZ504794 (study PRJEB26092, sample SAMD00036434) | human gut metagenome | host: Homo sapiens | study: EMG produced TPA metagenomics assembly of... | reverse complement strand
CGTCTACCCCTCGCTTAGCAGCCAGACATAACGCATGCGTCATTTCATCTGTTATGATTAGATATGGAGTCATAAACCAACAATATTTTTCAGCTTTATTTATCATACTGATATAAACTTCTTCTCCTACTTGCTCATTATCCATAGGGCTGTCTGCATAAGGTTGAACAAACCCAGTTTGCTGTGCCGCATAATCATAGTGGAAAAGGTATTTACTAAAATCAGAATCATTAGCATCCTTATCACTTACTGCATTCCACATTTCCAAAAATGTCACCGTAAGCGACTGAACAGCATCTCCTTCTAAACGAATACCTGTATCTTTCCACTGTCCATACGGGTGTGTGTAATTAAAATATTCGTTTGCTAGATTATATCCACCTGTAAATCCGACTTTTCCATCAATAACTGTTATTTTTCTATGATCACGATTGTTCAAAAACAGATTTAAACCTGGCATAAACGGATTGAATACACGGCAATGAATTCCTATTGCCTCCATCTTTTTCACAAAATCTGTGTTAATAAAGCCTATAGAACCCATATCATCGTAGAATACTCTAACTTCCACACCTGCTTTTACTCGCTCTTCCAGAACATCTTGAATCTTATGCCATGCTTCAGCGTCTTCTATCGCATGATATTCCATAAAGATAAACTTCTGTGCTTTCTCCAAATCCTTAAGCTGTGCCTCTAATCCTTTCACTGCTTCATCAAAATACACAATATCCGTATTCTGATAGATTGGATACTGCGAATTTCTTTGTATGTAACTTGCTATATTTCCTGCTTTCGGAATTGTTTCTTTTATTCTGCTCAAACACTCCTGACTGTCCGGAAGCATTGGTAACAATTTGCTATCAATTTCTGCATATCGCTCACGCATTTTATGTGTGCCACCATTCAAACCAATCAACAAATACAGGCCTACACCCATAATTGGGAAAATTAGAATTAAGATGACCCAAGGCATTTTCATAGAGGATGTCTTATTTGATGCGTACAATCCCAAAACCAAGATCCCACTCAAAATCCTTGTAAATAAATTTATGATTTCTGCATATTCATTCAAGCGTGTTACGATAGTAATAATAAAAATCACTTCCAGAAGAATGCAGATTATGGAAAAACACAGCCGTTTTACCCCATTTTTTGTTTTTGCTTTGCCCTCTAAAGTATCTTGTTTCATATATATTCCGCCTTCCTACTTGCTCAGTTTTCTCCCTAAATTTCGTGGAACATACCAATTTTGTCTTTTATTCTCTGCATTTCATTACACCGGACTGGATAAGTTTGGTGCGGATGTCCTCATACAGTGAAATAATTTGATACTTACAAGTATATTCCAAATAGTCAGAATTGCAATAGGTAACCTGAGCTGTTTTCAACTGCCAAGGCAAATCTTATTCGGTATGCCCGAAGATCGTCGCAAATGTATTCCTTCAATGGTAACAATCATGGAGATTACTGTTTATCTGGAGATTACCAAAGGATAAATAGAAGCAGTATTAAAGCCGTTCACCACGCAGATTTTCCAGCGTGGCGAACGGCTTTTTTGCTGCCCCTATATTTACAGGTAGGAGGAATCGAAGAAGTCTTTTAATGTAATTCCCAAACCCTGACAAATTCTTTCAATCGTCTCTACGCTTAACTGCCCTCCTCGACGGGCAGTACTTTGGATTGTGGAGTACGATATCCCGCATTTTTTTGTCAACACACATAGATTCATATCACGCTCTTGCATCAAATCCTGAACACGCTTGATCGTATCCACGAAAATCCCTCCCATCTTTTTAGTTCAAAACTTTTCCAACGATCTCAAATCTTTGCTCTGGAGATATAAGGATCGGCGAATATTTGGTGTTAAGAGAAACCAAAACCGGTTGGTTATGCACCACGCCATAGCTGTCGGTAAGGAACTCTGCTTGGGATTTGTCTGGGGTATGTTCGTCGTATTTTTTCAGATATCCACAGTCATCATATACGAATATCCCGATATCCCCGCATTCAAGTTCTTCGCAGCGCTTTACCCATACGATCTGTCCGCTATGATAACGTGGCTCCATACTATCACCGCTAACGTATATCCCGAACTCGGCACCAGCCGGAACGCTACTGGCAGGCACCTGTATCTGCTGGAACATTTCACCCTCAAGAAAAGCTCCTAGACCTGCCGATACTGGCAACTCTGATACAGGCATCATTATGTAGTCGATTTCCGCGGGCTCTTCTGTATCTGGCTGGTAGCGCCGGGATGCAATCAAGTCCATTTCGTACTCGGCAACTTTTTTTTGCCCTATATCATTTAGAAGGGCGGGTTTCTGAAAGGCCTTTGTAAAGTAGGAAGGTCCTTCCTTGATGTTCAATGCGTGACAGATTGCAACCAGTTGGTAGATGCTAGGAGTGGTATAGCCTTTTTCCCATTTGCTGATTCCTTTATCACTGACATCGACGCCATAGTGACGGAGAAGTTCAGAGAAAGCTACAAGTGAATAGCCATTCCTTTTTCGTGTGCCTGCGAGAATCTGACCAACCTCATTGCTATCCCTCGCAGCGACTGCATCATAGCGCACTGTGGATGGGGCTATGTGCATTTTGGTGAGCATGGTTTTCTTTTTCATAACAAGAACACTCCTTTGTGATCCGGTAGCTCTATTATAGTATAGAAAATACAGGAAATCAATAAGAAATCTCTAAAATAGCGACAAATGCGTAATTGACATCTCCATAAAGTAGGTATATAATCGAATCAAATCCACGAATAACAGCCTTTTGGTGTTAATTTGGGACAGGAAATGTGTTTATTCGGTGTTTTTGAGAGGCGATACTATGAGAAAAGAAAATGTAAGATGCCCGATGTGTGGAACTATGAACTACGATGTGGATCTTGATGAAACCGGTGGCTGGACAAAATGCCGTCTGTGCAAAGCAGTGACCTGCTCTATGGAAGAGTGGAAAAAACATACAGTGTCCGTTCCGGTGTTGAGCGAAAAGCAGCTCGTGGCACGCAGTATGATTCGCAAGTAATGCACGCGGTGTTCTGATAGATCTGCAAAAAAGGAGGATTTCTGATGTGTGGTGATTACAACCTTCGCCGTGAGAAAAGATACGTCGGAGTGGATGTTCGTTTTACTCCTGACGGCAAGATCCGTCCTCTTGCCATAAACTATGACAAGACTCGCACTTATGGAATTGATCGTGTCTTGGCAGTCAAGCACGGTACATCACGTTTTGGCGTGAAAGGGCATTGCTTCACCTGCCTGATTTGCGGGCAGAAGCGGAATCTTTGGCTTGAAAAGGGCAAGTGGTTCGTGGAAGCCTACTGTGCCACATCAGAAGGTAGGGCTTCATAATGGCAAGATACTTATCGCGTGCAGAACTCTCGTGCATAGCAGGCAAATATATTGAAATGTACTATGCACTCTTCGGAATAAGCAAAAATGACCCCGCTCCTATTAACCCAGAGCAGTTTGCAAATTCTGTTCTTGGACTGAACCTAAAGATGTTGCCGCTGTGTAGCGATGGTCACATCCTTGGATTAACGGTTTTCCAGAGATGTAGCTTCACAGCAACCCTTGAGGATGGAACAAAGCTTGTTGAAGTATTTATGCCGAGGGATATCGTAATCGATTCTGCTCTTGCGGCAGACAGATGCACTGGATGCCGGAATTTCACAATAACGCATGAAGCAGCACATCAGATTTTGGCTGATCTGTTTCCGAACGACTACGGAAAAGCAGTCAAGTGCCGTGGGCACATTGCCTATCGGGAGAGAAACGGAAAGGCCTCGTGGGAAGAATGGCAGGCGGATACCCTTGCAGCAGAGCTGCTGATGCCAACATTTCTGATCAATGCCGAAATAGAACGTGTGGCGTTGACTCTGCCAAATGGGATTCTGTACAAATCAGTGTCTGACCCTAACTATGAAAAAATTCTGGAGATGGCTCGACGGATTGGGGTTTCTTGGTCTGCAATCAGGATCAGACTGCAGCAGATGCAGGTTATAAAAGGAAAACCCATCCACTGCCATCCATTGGACATCATGCGATTTGGAGAATGAATATGATTCAGTTAAAGAACCGTCCCTTTGCCGGTAAAGCACCGACTACTACACAGCAGGCAGAATTTAGCATAGGCTGGAGATTTTGCCCTGTTTGTGGAAATAAGTTATACCAAAAAATCGAGGGGTGTTCAGGTATACTACAAGTGAAGTGCAATAGATGCAAAGAAACCCTGAGACTTGATCTGGCATTTAGATGCCGGTGATTTTCCAGTCATTTTAACAAATACGGGTGCATTGCACCCTGAATATGGACTGTTCGCTCCGAGCAACGGGCCATTGCCGCAAGGCAATGTATGAAACGTGCTCCAAATAGCCGGGCAACAGCTGATTGAGAGATTTTCATTGAAGATCCCTCAGTTGGTTGTTGTCCGGCTATTTTTTAGCCTTCAGGAAGCCTGCTCCCGTAAAAAGGAGCAGGCTTTATGTTTGTCCGTTTTTCGTGGATGCCCCAAGCGGCTAGATATCCGTAGCAACTCCGAGTTTTCGACTTCTCATGCTTTATCGAAAATTTGGAGGTCACACATGAGCTTTGATCCGAATGCTATTGGTAACCGTATTTTTACTTTGCGTACAAATGCGAAGTTATCGCAGGAAAAACTTGCTGAAAAACTTGGTGTTTCCCATCGACACCTCGGCGATCTTGAAAGGGGAAGCTCCAATGGCTCTGTAAAAATCCTGATCGATATTGCAGAATACTTCCATGTCAGTATGGATTATCTTCTTTTGGGTCGAGATCCTTCTAGGAATCAGTTTCAAAATGAACTGCAAGCCGCTATAGATCATCTTGAAAAAATCAAAGGTCTTTTATAATCACTTCAACAAGAAACGCTCCTGCCAGTTTTACACCGGCAAGAGCGTTTCTTGTGTTATTCAAAAATATCGGCAAGGGTAAGCAGCTGTACTTCTCCGCGTTCCTGTGCCTGAAGTAGTCCGTCCGTAAATCCGCTTTTCGAGAAAATGTAGTAGTGGTAGTTTGTTCCTTTCCCAAAGACTGCTGCATATTCCCGAATCAGTTCCAGTTCGTCCAAACCGATTTTTTCATTACGGTATTCTCATATCGTTTATTTAACTTCCGAAGTTCCTCATCGCGGCAGTAAAATCGGCTCATTTTGTTCCCTCCCCAAAGTGTATTTATCGAATTTATATACTCGTAAGTTAGTTTCTTACGAGTATAATACTTCATTTCTTACATAAAGTCAGGAAATATATTTTTGACGGCTCATCGAGAAACAGGAACGATACTTCCTATTTTCCTCAAAAATTGTGAACTCTGAGTTCCTGTTCATTTCGTTCCGCATCGGTTACAATACAGCCATAGCTTCGGCAAGCGTTCAAAGCAGCCCTCAAGCTATCCCGCCCCTTGAAAATTGAACACGCATTCTTCAGTCACGTTCCTGTGATGATGAGCCACGTCCGTAACAAATGCGATGATCTCCCACTGAGGGAATGAGCGGTAGGTTGACGGTAAATGGATGACAGCTTCTCCATAGCTAAGAGCCATCACAGAATAATGATACTTCTGCCTTCGGGCAGCTCGGTGAGAACCACGGAGAGGTGAGAACCCTATGGATTCGGTACGCTGCCGGACGGCTGAAAGATTTCCCACACGAAAACAGAGTTTTCGGTTTCCGGGGATGTCGGGGACAAATACGGAAAGGTATAGAACTATAAATCACAGCAATTTGCTGTTTGAGATAGTAGGGTGGGCTGTGCGAGCAGCCCACTGTTACATATACGGATAGAAAGGAGAAATCCAAATTGGCCACACGAGGTAAAAAAGAGAAAGAGTATCCGCCTATGCCCGCAAACTGGATGTACAAGCGCGGGGATGTCTACATGATGGATCTGAATCCTTACAGCGGTTCCGAGCAAGGCGGCATCCGACCTGCCATTGTTGTCCAAAACGATGACGGTAATTTTTATTCCAATGTTCTTCTGGTCGTTCCACTGACAACACAGATCAAAAAGCGAAATATGCCAACGCATTTTATTCTGCACAATCGTTTTTTGAGTGCGCCATCTATGGCGATTTGCGAAAGCCCGCGCCCCGCAGATAAATCCAGAGTGTTAAGCTACCTTGGGCACCTGTCCAAATATGAAATGCGGCAAGTGTCAGTGTGTCTGCAATACAGCTTTGGGTTCATTGGATACAAGTCATTCCGAAAATACCTTACGGCTCCTCCGCAGGAGGATGTTCTCGCCGCTGCAAAAGAGCTGCTCTCCCAGCAGTTTCAGAATCTTCGGGTGCTGAACAGTCAGCCCCCTGCTCTCGCCAAGCACACAAAAGGCGATCTACATAGCATTGAGCAGATATCGGAAAGGATGCTCTCCACCCCGACGGAATCTTCTGTTGAGTTCATGGTTGCAGAACTGGATGATGCGCTTCAATCGCTTATGTTCCGCTGGAATATCTGTTATGAACGGTATTCCGCTTTCCGCTTATCCGATAACGAAAAGAAGAAAATCGGTTCGATTATCCAATCAGGAATTGATTTTCTGCAAAAAAAGAAGGAGGTTCCTTTATGATGAACGCAGTTGTAAAACCTTACCATGAAATGTGCCTGAACAGCAGTGAGCTGATCGTGCCGCGCGACACTTATCAGCGTGCTCTTCACCCCGCTCGTGTTGCCCGTATCGCAAAAGAATTTGACGAGCGGGTTGCCAATGAGCCGAAGATCAGCTTCCGGGATGGTCACTACTATGTGATGGACGGGCAGAACACCATCGCTGCCCGGAAGTTCCTGAACGGTGGTGATGATCTGCAGATTCGCTGCAAGGTCTACTTTAACATGACCGAGCAGGAAGAAGCCCTCCTATTTGCACAGCAGACAGGCATTTCGGAACGGCTGAGTGCAGGGCAGAAGCTCCGTGCCCTGATTTTTGCAGGGGAGCCTGCTGCCGTTGCATTCCAGCAGGCCACCGAATTGGCTGGCGTTCATCTTTCTTTTGAAGAAGGCCGGGGCAAGCAGCGGATCAGCTGCATCGCAACCGCCTATCACGAATTCATCCGGCTTGGTCCTGAACTGTATATCGAATCCCTTGATGTTTTGCTGAATGCGTGGGACGGAGAACCTGATTCCATGAGTTCTGCAAATCTGCTCGGCATCTGCCGCTTTGTAGAACTGTACCACTCCGAATACAGTAAAAGCCGTCTGATTGCCAAACTGCGGCAGGTCGATGCATTCACGATTTTTCGCCTTGCACGAACCGCAGGCGTAAGCCTTCCCGGCAAGACGAAGTACCTTCAGCAGGTCTATACTATTTATAATGGTGGCAGCCGCCGGGCTGCATTGCCGCTCAAGTTTTAACTTTAAGTATATTTAACGATGTATTATCCAATGATTATCCATGAAGAACCTTCGCCCAACTCGGTTTCCTCCCCTGTTTCCACAGCAAAGGACAGCCGCTGCTATACCGTAGAAGACCTGATGGAAATGCTGCTCCTGAGCCGTCCCACTGTCTACCGTCTACTGAAGCAGAACGAATTCCGCTGGTTCAAGGTAAGCGGCGCTTACCGTATTTCCAAAGCCAGCTTTGAAGCATGGCTCAATGATGGCACTGTTGAACGCAATCCTGCTGTTTGACATCCTCAACATTTCACGCGAAATCTGCTATTCTTTAGCCGGGATGAGAAATCCCGGCTAAACTTTTACATAGATAGAGAGGTGTCTTTCATGGATGATATGCGGAATACTTCGGCTCCCTTATACGGAAAAGCTGAACCTGCCACTACCAAAACCACCATGTCGGTTCGTGAGATGCGGCAGCTTCTCGGCCTTGGCAAAACAGACAGCTATTGGCTGCTTCATAAGAATCTCTTTGAAGTCATTCTGATAAACGACAAAAGGCGTATCGTTATTTCCAGCTTTGAGAAATGGTATGCCAATCAGGTCAAATATCATAAGGTCAATGGTTCGCCACCGGGCGAGGAACTTTGCAAACGGTCCTATTCCGTTCCTGACGCCGCCGAGATATTGAAGGTGAAACCCGAAACGATCTATACACTCATCCGACAGGGCAAGTTGAAAACAGAAACGGCAGACTTCTGTATGAGAATTCCCAAAGAGGACTTTGAGCGGTGGTACCGATCACAAAGTCGCTACCGCACAGCAGCCGACCGTGAGCGTGACCGGGAGATTGAAGCGCAAACCATCTCCATCCCGGAAATGGCAAAACTACTCGGTATCCCACGCAAGAATGTTTATGGGATTCTTGATTGCAAAAAATACCGAGATTGTTTCGTCATTGAGCGCGTGGCCGACAGGCCGCGCATTACCAAAAAAAGTTTTAAGGCATGGCTTAAAAGCCAATCTACATACCAACTTCAAAAACCGAAAAAAGAAACGCATGAGGAGCCGCCGCTAAAACTGCAATGTCCCAAGAATGGGAAATACTACAGTTTTCAGGAAATTCAGGCTTTTTACGGAATCAGCCGCCCAACACTTGACTCGTGGGTTCTCAAAGAAGGAATTCCAACGATGAAGTTGGGAAGGGTAAAACGCATCCAAAAAGATGCTTTCGATGAAGTTCTGAAGTCCAAACGTAAAGTAGAGGAGGATGTATAATGGCTAGCATTGTCAAACGCAATAACCGATACTGCGTTGTCTATACCTACAAACACACTAATGGAACGCTAAAGCAGAAATGGGAAACCTTTACCGACCTTGCAGATGCCAAAAACCGTAAGAAAGAGGTCGAATACAAAGAATCCGTCGGTACCTTTGTGGCACCCCAGTGCCGAACTCTAAAAGACCTGCTTAAAGAATACGTCACCCTGTACGGAAGAACCAAATGGGCACTTTCAACCTATCAATCAAACACTGCACTGATTTCAAACTACATAGAACCGCTTATCGGCTCAATGAAGCTGCAAGATCTCACCACCCGCGTAATTGAGGGATATTATCAGCGGCTGCTTAAATACGAAGCCGTTGACCCTATGTGTGGAAAGCGTCAGCATCAATACGTTTCTCCCGGCACGGTTCGTTCGGTTCACAAAATTTTGAGAAGTGCCTTTGAGCAGGCTGTAAAGTGGGAACTTATGGAAAGGAATCCCTGTATTTATGCCACCTTGCCCAAATACACTGCAAAGAAGCGTGATATCTGGACTGCCGAGACCCTGTTCCATGCCTTAGAAGTCTGTGATGATCCACGGCTCCGGCTTTGCATCAACCTCTCTTTCTCTTGTTCCCTGCGCTTAGGGGAATTGCTCGGTCTGACATGGGATTGTGTGGATATCTCCCCCGAAAGCATTGAAGCCGGGCGAGCCTCCATTTACATAAATAAGGAATTGCAGCGTGTAGATATTGCTTCGCTGAACGCCTTGGAAAATAAAAATGTCATCACTCGTTTTCCCTCGCTGAGTTCCCGCTGCACCACGGTCCAGGTTCTGAAAAGCCCTAAAACAGACAGCAGTATCCGAACCATTTTTCTCCCCAAAACAGTTGCTGAAATGCTTGTCCACTATAAAGCCGAGCAGGACATGACAAAGGACGCACTGGGTGCAGAGTATGCAGACTATAATCTCGTGGTTGCCGGCCCGCTGGGAATGCCGACCGAACAATCCACCATTAACGGTGCATTGAAGCAGTTGATTGAGGAAAACGATCTCCCCAAAGTGGTTTTCCACAGCTTCCGACACTCCAGCATTACATACAATCTCAAGCTGAACGGCGGCGATATCAAAGCCGTGCAGGGCGATTCCGGTCATGCACAGGCTTCGATGGTCACCGAGCAGTACGCACACATTCTGGATGATGATCGGCGTTTGAACGCACAACGATTCGACGATTTCTTCTATCAGCATCATGGTGCAGAGCCTGAAGCCCTCCCTCGCGCAGAGCAATCCACTCCCAAAGCCAGTCCAGTCGATACAGATGCGGCAGCAGCTCTTGCTAAACTGCTGGCTGACCCCTCTATGGCTACACTCATTAAAAATCTTGCAAAGAACCTATAAACCTCTATACATAAGCAGCGGCAGCTTTCCGATTTGGAAAACTGCCGCTGCTTGTTTTATGATGATTCAGTTTCTTTACGGGCTTTTGCCTTAGCTTCTTCTATATCCATCTTCAACTGATGGGCAAGCTGCTCTACATAGTCGAGTGAAACTTCATAGTCTTCTGCGATTTTTTCTGCCGGCATCCCATCAAGGATACGGGAGATCACAATGTTCTGGGTGGCTTGTTTTCTCGACTCCGCAATCATTTCCTCAATAGAGGGGCAATGCTTATTATGCATCCAATTCAAGTAATCCAAGCGTTCAGCTTCTATCCGTGATAGAAGCCTGACTGCATAGAAATTGTCGTCTACTTCGAATCGAACTTCCTCTCCGGGTTTGACTTCAAGTTTTTCCAGAACCGCATCTGGGAGTTTTACAGTTCCATCTTCACCGACTACAATATTAAATTTCTTTTCCATTGCACACTCCTAAGATCACGCAAAGTTCCTTGCATCCAGTGCCTTTACTCCCATAAGAATACCATAAGACCCTTCTTTTTACAAGACAATGCACATTTCCAATCATACTGTTACATAGGCCAGAGTTTTCTCTCAGAAAGCTCTGTCTTTTTCTATTGAAAACATTTGTCCATCACACCAGTTACGGCTGTATGGACTGGTTCACGAATGCTAAACAAGCAAATATCCGTAGGGAAACGTACACTTTCCAGCTAATGAAAGGTGGGCATTTTACAATGAACCTTCCACTTTTCATTAGCTCTGCTAATTTTCTGCTAATGAAAAGCCTTTTACTCGTTTTATTTCAGGGGTTGTGTTCTTTACTCGGATTGACAGCGCAACAAAAAATCCATTGATAAAACGTCACTTGTTTTACCTACTTTTGCCTAGGATTTATGGCTTCAGCCCCTACTCCTAAGCCTGAGGCCCCCGGTTCGAATCCGGGCGGGGACGCCATTTTAAGAAAATGCGAAGGTCATTTTTCCATGTGAAAGACGATCTTCGCATTTTTCATTTTGAACCTATCGCCAAAATTAGCCAGCGAATGCCATTAGCAGAATTTTCGGTTCCAGCTAATAAAATCAGGCTTCCAGCTAATTAAGGCCAAAATCGCCGTTTTCTATGCTTTATGCAACTTCACAGCATAAGAAAACCTTTTGGACATACAAAAAAGCGCAGAAGGCTTCCTTTGAGAAACACCTTCTGCGCTTTTCTGTTTTTACATTGCGATCCAGCCCAGAGCATTTGCCACAGAGCTGATCAGGATAATGGCCGCAAAGATGGGGCACAGATACTGGATCATGAAGTTGAAGATCTTTTTACGGCGGAAGGGCTTGCCGCCCAGCGTCACCTCTTCTTCGATCTTCTGCACGCCGATCACGCGGGACACCAGCAGGCAGATAGCAATGGCTGCAATGGGCATCATGACAGAGTTGGTGAGGAAATCGAAGAAATCCAGAAACTGCATTCCGAACACCGTCACGCCCGCCAGCGGGCCATAGCCCAGTGCCGAAAGGCTGCCCAGCGCCACCATGATCAGGCCGATCAGTGCCGTTGCGCGCTCGCGGCTCCAGCCCAGCTCGTCCTCAAAGGTAGAGACAGCGCTCTCTGTCAGGGCAATGGAGCTGGTCACGGCTGCAAACAGCACCAGCAAAAAGAACAGGATGCCCACCACATGGCCAAAGCCCATGCTCTCGAACACCTTGGGGATGGTAATGAACATCAGCGCCGGGCCGGCCTGCAGGGTGTCCGGGTCGCCGCCGGAGAAGGAGAACACCGCCGGAATGATCATCAGGCCCGCCATGATGGCAATGGCCGTGTCAAACACCTCCACGTTCTCGGTGGATTCCTCAATGGAGACCTCCTTCTTCATATAGGAGCCAAAGGTGACCAGAATGCCCATAGCGATGGACAGCGAATAGAACATCTGGCCCATGGCCGTGACCACCGTCATCCAGGAAAAGTTTGCCACGTTCGGCACCAGAAAATATCTGACGCCGGCCAGTGCGCCCGGGCGCGTGACCGAATAGCCCGCAATGACCACCGAAAGCACCACCAGCACCGGCATCATCACCTTGGAAACACGCTCCACGCCGTTGCGCACACCTGCAAAGATGATGGCCAGCGTAAAGGCCGTGAAGATCAGGAAGCACACCTCTGCCGACAGTCCGCTGGAAATGAAATTGGAAAAATAACCGTCCTGCGAAAGCTCACTGCCATGGCCGCTAATATACTCCGACAGATAGCGGATGACCCAGCCGCCGATGACCGAATAGTACGGCACGATCAGAATGGGAATGACCGCATTGATCCAGCCGCCGAACCGCAGGCCGCCCTTTTTGCCAAAAGCTCCAAAGGCACCCACCGGGCTTTTGTGGGTCATGCGGCCCAGTGCCGTTTCGGCCACGATCATCGTGTAGCCAAAGGTGACGGCCAGCACGATGTACACCAGCAGAAAAATGCCGCCGCCGTATTTCGCGGCGAGGTACGGAAACCGCCAGATGTTGCCCAGACCCACCGAAGCGCCTGCGGCCGACAGCACAAAGCCGATCTTGCCGGAAAAGGCGCTGCGCTTTTGTTTTTGCGTATCCATGATTTAATTCCTCTTTTCCTATATTCCTATACACAAGTGGCCTTAGTGTACCATATCTGTCCGTCAAATACAATGGTCCCGCCTGTTTGCGTGCAAAAAACAAACAGCGCCCCGCAAGGGAGCGCTGCCTGTCTTTATAAGAGGTATACGCGTTGAGCTCAGAAGATGCTGTAGCCCAGCAGCTGCGGCAGGGCGGTGGTAAGCGGGCCCCACAGGCTGATGGAGATCAGAACGATCACGTTGCAGATCACGTAGGGCGCTGCGCCCTTGAAGATCTCGATGATGGGCATACGGTTGATCTTGTTGCAGGCGTTCAGGCACATGCCGACCGGCGGGGTGACCAGACCAATGGCCAGACCGGTGATCATCATGGCACCGAACTGCAGCGGCGAGAAGCCGTACTGCACCATGACCGGCAGCAGGATGGGGGTGAGCAGCAGGATGGCCGGGCTGACGTCGATGAAGGTGCCGATCATCAGGATCAGCACATCAAAGATCAGTGCAATGGCCCATGCGGGCATGTTCAGGGACATGAAGAAGGCACCCACCGTCTGCGGCACCTTCTGCATGGTCAGCACCCATGTAAAGATGGTGGTAAAGCCGATGATGAGCATGATGGAGGAAGAAGAGATCAGGGTCTTTTTCAAAGCCTCCCAGACACCCTTCCATGTCAGCTCCTTGTAGACGAAGAAGCCCACCAGCATGGAATACAGCACGGCCACTCCGGCACTTTCGGATGCAGTGCACACGCCGAAGGAAACGCAGATGATGATGAACAGCGGCATGATGAGGGCAGGAATGCCGGAAAGCAGGCTCTTGGCGGCGCGCTTGCCGTCAAACTTGATCTTTTCCGGATGCCAGCCCTTCTTGGCGCTGATGATGTACACCAGCACCAGCTGGGTCAGACCGATCAGGATGCCGGGCACGGCACCTGCCACGAACAGCGCACCCACCGATGCACCGGAGATCATAGAGTAAACGATCATGGGGGTGGAGGGCGGGATGATCATGCCCATGGTGGAGGATGCCACCGTGATACCGGCAGAAGCTTCCGGCGGGTAGCCTTCCTTCTCCATGGCGGGGATCAGGATGGAACCCAGAGCCGAGGTATCGGCCACAGAGGAGCCGGAAATACCGCCAAAGATCATGGAAGCCACGATGTTCACTTCGCCCAGACCGCCGCGGATGGGCCGCAGCAGCTCCATGCAGAAGTTGATGATGCGCTGGGTGATGCCGCCGGTGTTCATCAGTTCGCCAGCCAGCATGAACAGCGGCATGGCGATCATCAGCTCACTGTAGGCACCGTTCCACACGCGCTGCGGCAGCATGGTAATAAAGGTAGGTGCATAGATCAGGATGTAGGTCACACAGGAAGCGCCGATGGCGAAAGCCAGCGGGATGCCCAGCGCGGCAAAGAAGATCAGCAGCACCAGAAGGATGAGCATTGCCATAGTTGTGTATTCTCCCCTTTCCGCTTATGCGTCGTCACGGCTCAGCGCCTGATTCTTGGGCGCAAAGTAGGAAATATCGGCCTTGTACAGGGTGATGATCTTGATCACGACGCAGATGGCACAGATGATGCCGCACACCGGCATGATGCCGTACATATACATCATGGGGATCTCCATGCCCTGACTGATCTGCTTACCGGCAACGCCCACATACTTGAAGCCCTGATAGGTGAACACCAGCACCACGGCCAGCACGATGAGGTAATTGACGATAGCCAGCCAGCGCTTGCGGGCAGGCTTGACACCGTCGTAAAGGATGTCGATCATGACGTGCTCGTCCTTGATCACGTTGATGCCCATGCCCCAGAAGGTGGTAAATGCAAACAGGGTGGTGTTGAACTCTGCCAGCTGCTTCCAGCTCAGGGAGAAGCAGTAGCGCGCAATAACGGTAAAGATCACAAGAGCTGCCAGCAGTGCCATGGCGATCACGCCGATGGTAAAGTATACGTCAAACAGCTTCTTGCCGATTTTTTTCAGCTTTTCGATGGTGCTCAGCCCCTTTCGGTTATTTTACAACTTTTTCCATTGGCCTGTTACAGCAGAGGGCAGCCCGCAGGCTGCCCTCTCGCCTTTACCGTAACATGGCCGTTCTAGCCTTTGGTCGTTTCTGCTTATGCCTTTGCGACGATATCCTGCATCTCCTTGATCTCGTCGGCGGTGCAGATGCCCTCGGTGACACACTGGTCGTACACGGACTGCACAGCGGTCTGGAAGGCCTTCAGCTCATCGGCAGAGGGCTCGTAGACTTCGCAGCCGGAATCCACGATGGTCTGCTTTGCGGCGCTGGAGTTCTTGTCGATCAGCTCGTCGTTGTACTCGCCCATCTTGGTGGCGCACTCGGTAATGATATCGCGGTACTCCTCGGGCAGGCCGTTCCACCATGCTGCGTTCACATAGAAGGGATCCGGATGGAACTGGTAGTTGACCTCGGTGAAGTACTTCTGCACTTCATAGAACTTCATACCCTCCACGTTGACCCAGGGGTTCTCCTGACCGTCTGCAACGCCAGTCTTCAGGCCCATGTACAGGTCGGAGTACGGGATGGTGGTGGTGGTAGCGCCCATTGCCTGGAAGGTCATGTCAATGGTCTTCATGCCGTTGGTGCGCATCTTCAGGCCCTTCAGGTCTGCGGGAGCCTTGATGGGGTGCTTGGAGTTGGAGAACTGGCGGTAGCCGCCTGCATCGCACAGGTTAATGATGACAGTGCCCGTCTCGCCTTCGGCCTCAGCGCACACCTTCTGTGCCAGATCGCTCTGCAGCAGAGCCGTGACCTGCGCACGGGTGTTGGTCAGGAAGGGCAGGGTGAACATCAGCAGACGGGGGCTGAAGTCGAACTGACCGCCGCGCATGCCCTGCACGGTGCCGGCCACGACCTGCTCCAGCATCTCCTTCTCGGTGCCCAGCTGGCCGTTGCCGTAAACCTCGATCTTCACATGGCCGTTGGTGGCCTCTGCCACATCGGCGGCAAACTGCTCCATGGAAACAAAGCGAGGGTTGCCTTCGGGCTGTGCATGACCCACGGTCATGGTGAAGTCGCCCAGAGATGCAAACTTGTCCTCACCGGCTGCTGCGGTACTTGCTGCAGTGCTGGTGGATGCTGCGCCGGAAGCAGCCGGAGTGGATGCACCGGAACCGCCGCAGGCTGCCAGAGCACCTGCAGCTGCCATTGCACCAGACACCTTCAGGAAATTGCGACGAGAGACCTTTTTCATAATCTTCTTCCTCCTTGTTTCAGGGGTGCCGTTTTGCCTTATACGCCAGCAAAGTTTTTGGCGATCCCTGTATACAGCATTTTCATTGCACGCTAATCGTAACAGAAAATTCACATCCGCACAAAAGCCAAACTTCACCAACTTCGTAAAGTTTCTTTGTGCATAACTAACAATCTTATCCGTTTCTCGTGAAAACTGTTACAATCCGATGACACAATTCCGTTCATTTTCATCTGATATATCAATTTTCGTCAGATATGATAAATTTCGGAGCTTTTCCTATACTTGTATACAGGCTATTGTATACTTCATTCTCATACGTTGACAATCTCTTTTTGGCAGGCTAAAATAGAAATATCTTATCATCAACTATGTAAATGGAGTGTGAGCACATGGCTGAACAGCTGCATCCGGAGGACATCTACCAGACGCTGGAATATGAGATCGTCACGCTGAAGATCAAGCCCGGAGAGACCATCAGCGAAAATCAGCTGTGCAAACGGTTCGGCATTTCGCGCACACCGGTGCGCGCTGCCCTGCAGCGGCTGGAACAGAACGGCTTTGTGCAGATCATTCCCTGCAAGGGCACCATCGTCACCCCCATCAATCTGGATATCGTGGATCAGATCGTATACCAGCGCACCGCCGTGGAAAGCACGGTGCTTCGCGATTTCATTCAGGTCTGTTCGCCCAAAGAGTACATCGAGATCAAGCACAAATATGACCTGCTGGAAGAGATGGCCCAGACCATGACCGACCCGGACAATGTGGATATCAATGCCTTCCTGACGCTGGATCTGGAAATGCACGCCATCTGGTTTTGCAGCATGAACAAGTGGTATATCTGGCAGAACCTGACAAAGCCGCAGCCGGATTATTCCCGCTTTACCCGTCTGGATGTGGTGCGGGCCAACAATGTGCCGGATGTGCTGAGCGAGCACCGGGAAATTTTGCGGGTGATCCGGGAAAAAGACCTGGATGCCATTGAACCGCTGATCCGGCGGCACCTGTACGGCGGCCTGCGCCGCATGGGCACACAGCTGTACGCAGAAAAGTACAGATCCTATTTTACCGGCATCTGAACCAATGAAAAACAGGCGCATCCGCCAGCCTCTCGGCCTTTGGATGCGCCTGTTTTGTTTTTTGTATAATTTACTGCTTGTGGTACTTGCGGTCCTCTTCCTCGTAAACAGGGTCACAAGTCAGGTACATTCCCAGCCGGTTCAGGGTGCTGGTATCCACACCCGAGAGCAGCACGGTGGAGTGCACATCGCAGCCCTTGAGGTTGGGCAGCTGATGCATGGCCGCTGCAGCCTGCTCGTTGGAAGCAGCCGAGCTGGAAAGCGCGATCAGGATCTCGTCGGTGTGCAGGCGGGGATTCTTGCCGCCCAGATAGTTGGTCTTGAGGGTCTGGATGGGCTCAATGGAAGCCGCACTCACAAGGTCGGTCTCCTGCGGGATACCGGCCAGCACCTTGAGAGCATTCATCAGAGCAGATGCTGCTGCACCCAGCAGCGGACCGGTCTTGCCGGTAACAACGGTGCCGTCCGGCAGCTCAATGGCGGCAGCAGGGGCCCCGCCGGTGCTCTCGCTGCGGGCATGAGCCTGCTTTTCCACTTCGCGCTGGCCCACGGTCAGGTCGGCCTGATTCATCAGCAGTTCCAGCTTGTAGCGCTCGGTCTCCTTGACCGTGCCGGTGATCTTCTGCTCACACAGGCACTTGAAGTAGCGGCGCAGGATCTCCTTGCGGGAGGCTTCGCGGCAGACCGCATCGTCCACGATGCAGTTGCCTGCCATGTTCACGCCCATGTCCGTGGGGGACTTATACGGGCTTTTGCCAGCGATCAGCTCAAACATGGCGTTCACCACCGGGAAGATCTCAATATCGCGGTTGTAGTTGACGGTGGTCACGCCGTAGGCTTCCAGATGGAACGGGTCGATCATGTTCACATCGTTCAGGTCGGCTGTAGCGGCCTCGTAGGCCAGATTCACCGGGTGCTTGAGGGGAATGTTCCAGATGGGGAAGGTCTCGAACTTGGCGTAACCGGCCTTCACGCCGCGCTTGTACTCATGGTACAGCTGGGAAAGGCAGGTGGCCATTTTGCCGCTTCCGGGGCCGGGGGCCGTGATGACCACCAGCGGGCGCTGAGTCTCGATGTAATCGTTCTTGCCGTAGCCCTCGTCGCTGACGATGCGGGCCACATCGTTGGGATAGCCGGGAATTTTGTAGTGGCGGAAGGTGCGGATGCCCAGACTGTTCAGCCGCTTTTCAAAGGCCTCCACCTCCGGTGCAGCGGCGTACTTGGTCACGCACACGCTGCCCACATACAAGCCTACTTCCTGGAAGGCATCGATCAGGCGCAGCACATCCAGATCGTAGGTGATGCCGTAGTCGCCGCGGATCTTGTTGCTGATGATGTCCTCGGCGCTGATAACGATGACCACCTCGGCCTGATCCTTCAGCTGCAGCAGCATCTGCAGCTTGGAATCGGGCTGGAAGCCCGGCAGTACGCGGGACGCGTGGTAATCATCGAACAGCTTGCCGCCGAATTCCAGATAGAGCTTGTTGTCGAACTTCTTGATGCGCTCGCGGATATGTTCTGACTGCATCGAGAGATATTTGTCGTTGTCAAATCCAATTTTCATCGTTCGTTTCCTTTTTCCTCTTTGCTGTGCCCGGCACACCGCACCGGAACTTTTCCATAACAGAAACAGTATACCACACTCAAAAACCGGGTGCAATCCAAAAGGGCGGCTGCAAAGCTTTTTCCAGCAAATGCGGTGTTTCGCGCTGTTCTTTGCTGCATTTTTTGTGAAAATGGTTCTTGCCGCGTTTTTGACAGCGGGTGTATCATGTTATATCTGATGGATCATGCTTGGCAAAGTACACACCAGCGTCTACAAGGAAGACAGGAAAAGGCACTGCCCGCAAACGGCAGACCTCTTACCGGCAATTAAATATCAAAAGAAAAGTAACCGCTTGGATTGGAAGTCGTGGGCGGTTACTTTTTCTTTTTATCCTTCTGATCCTTCGCGCGATCCTGCGTAATACAGCAAGCCCCCGGGTCTCCCCGGGGGCTTGCTGCAGCTTTATGAAGTATCTCGAATATGGAAGGAATGGCGTTTATTCTGCGTCGGTACGGTTTTTCTTGAGCAGGCTCAGGATCACAGCACCCAGCACGCTGCCCACAGCCAGCGCCACACAGTACAGAGCGGTATGGTCCACGACTGGGAACACGAAGATGCCGCCGTGCGGTGCACGCAGAGCGCAGCCGAAGGTCATGGAGAGCGCACCGGCCACCGCTGCACCGGCCACGCAGCTGGGCAGGACGCGCAGCGGATCTGCTGCTGCATAAGGGATCGCACCCTCGGTGACGAAGCACAGGCCCATGACGTAGTTCACGATGCCGTTGCGGCGCTCGTCGGCAGTCCACTTCTTGGGGCAGAAGGTGGTGGACAGGGCGATGGCGATGGGAGGGACCATGCCGCCCACCATGACAGCGGCCATCACCTCATAGTTGCCGGAGGCAAGGGCTGCCGTGCCAAAGACGTAAGCTGCTTTGTTGAACGGGCCGCCCATATCAATGCTCATCATACCGGCCACGATGGCACCCAGCAGCACCTTGGAGGTGCCGCCCATGGCGTTCAGGCAATCGGTCATGGCAGTGTTGATCATGCCCATGACCGGGTTGATGCCGCACATCACCGCGCCGAGGATGAGCATACCGCCCAGCGGGTAGATGAGCATGGGACGGATGCCATTCAGGCTGGCAGGCAGCTTTTCGGTGATCTTTTTCAGCAGCTCGACGATGTAGCCTGCAGCAAAACCGGCCAGCAGTGCAGCAAGGAAGCCGCCGGAAACACCGGTGGTCTCACCCGCTGCAATGCCTGCAAAGTTGGTGCCGTTCATGGCCAGCACACCGCCCACAAAACCGACCGCCAGACCCGGACGGTCCGCGATGGACATGGCGATGAAGGCAGACAGGATGGGCAGCATGTAACCGAAGGCTGCGCTGCCCACCGTCTTAAAGAAGGCAGCGACCGGGGTGTTCATGCCAAAGTTGGAGGGATCGATGGTGTAATCGTCCAGCAGGAACGCCAGTGCGATCATGATGCCGCCGCCCACCACGAAGGGCAGCATGTGGGAGACACCGTTCATCAGGTTCTTGTACAGAGCGCGGCCAAAGCTGTCCTTGCCGGAAGCATCCTCGGCGGCCTGTGCACCGCCCTCGGCGTGGTAAACAGGCACCTCGCCGTGCACGATCTTCTTGATGAGTTCCTCCGGCTTGTGGATGCCATCGTCCACCCGGGTGAACAGCACCGGCTTGCCGTCGAAGCGGGCGGTCTCCACCTTCTTTTCTGCTGCCACGATGATGCCGTCGCAGTTTGCGATTTCTTCTCTGGTGAGGATGTTCTTTGCTCCATCCGAGCCATTGGTCTCCACCTTGGTGGGCAGACCCAGCTTGTCACCGGCCTTGGTCAGGGCTTCCGCTGCCATATAGGTGTGGGCGATGCCGTTGACGCAGGCGGTCACGGCCAGAATGCGGTAGCCGCTCTGGGGGATCTCCTGCTGGGTGAAGCTCTCCGCGCCGAACTGAGCCTCCTCCTGTGCATCGATGCAGTCAAGGAACTCTGCAGGGGTCTTTGCGGCCTTCAGCTTTTCTACAAAGTCCTCGTTCATCAGCATCTGCATCATACGGGCCAGCATGTCCACATGCAGGCTGCCGTTTTCCGGAGCCGCAATGGCAAACAGCAGGTCGGTGGTACCGTCGTCCTCGGCATTGTACTGCACAGGGCTGCTCAGCCGCAGCGCCGCCAGACTGGGCCGGGTGACTACATTGGTCTTGGCGTGGGGCACCGTGATGCCGTTGTCCACATAGGTGGAGCCCTCCGCCTCACGGGCATAAAGGGCCTTTTTGTAGGCATCCTTGTCCGTGATGTTGCCATGGGTGGCCTGCAGCTCCACCAGACGGCTGATGATCTGCTCCTGATCGGTCAGAGCCTCATCCAGTGCGATGGACTGCGCGGTGAATAATTCCGTAATACGCATGATTTTTCTCCCTTCCTGTATAACTGCAACCCTCTCCGTCACAGAGGGTCAGATTTCCTTCATCAGTTCGTCGATTTTTTCTTTGGTGGCAAGGCCAAGGCTGAACGCCGTTGCACTGCCGCAGGCGGTGCCCAAACGCAGTGCAAAGGAATAGCTCCGGGTCTGCATCCAGCCAGCCACAAAGCCGGCCACCATGCTGTCGCCTGCGCCCACGCTGTTTACGACCTTGCCCTTGGGGCAGCCGATGCGGTGCACCTCGCCATTTTCGTCCACCAGCAGGGCACCGTCGCCCGCCATGCTTACCAGCACGTTGCGAGCGCCCTTTTGCTGTAGGGTGCGGGCCGCAGCAATGATCTCTTCGTCCGTAGTCAGCACCCTGCCCACGATCTCGCCCAGCTCGTGGTTATTGGGCTTGATGAGGAAGGGGTGGTACTGCAGCACGTTCACCAGCAGGTCGCGGGTGGCATCCACCACAGCACGCACGCCCCTGCCCTGCAGCCGGGCCAGCAGCCGCTCGTAGGTATCCTGCGAAAGGCTTGCCGGGATGCTGCCCGCCAGAATGAGGATATCATCCTCGTTCAGGCTGTCCAGCTTCTTTTCCAGCTCCTGCATGGCGCTCTCCGGAATGTCGGGGCCCGCGCCGTTCAGCTCGGTCTCCTGCCCTGCCTTGATCTTGACATTGATGCGGGTCATGCCCTGTTCCAGATGCACAAAATCGGTCTTTAAGCCCTGTGCAGCAAGACCGCGTTCCAGCCATGCGCCGGTCTCACCGGCCACAAAGCCCAGCGCCACGCTCTCGCAGCCCAGCTGTGCCAGCACACCGGACACATTGATGCCCTTGCCGCCCAGCACGCAGTCCTCGCCTTTGGCGCGGTTCACCTCGCCTACTTCCAGCGGTGCATCCAAACGCACCACATAGTCAATGGCCGGGTTGAATGTTACGGTATAAATCATACTTCCGTCTCCTTTACCAGCGTGAATTGTTTGTATTTGGGGTTGGGGCAGCGGTTGGTGAGAATGGCACCGCCCTGCAGGTCGGCAATGACTGCCGGGTAGATGCGGGAAAACTTGGCATCATCCACAAGGAACCAGGCTTCCCGTGCACGGTGCACTGCCGCTGCTTTCACGGCAGCTTCCTCGGGGTCCGGCGTGGTAAAACCGGCATCCAGCGCCACACCGTTGGCACCCATGAACGCCTTGGTAAAATTGTAGCGCTGCAGGCTGGTGACTGTGGGTGCACCCACAATAGCTTCGGTCTCGGGCCGCAGCAGTCCTCCGGGCAGATACACCCGGCAGCCCTTTCGGGCCAGTGCCCGGGCATGGGCCACGCCGTTGGTCACATAGCTGGCTTTGAGGGCATCCCCCGCCAGTGCACGCACCAGCTCCAGCGTGGTGGAGCCTGCATCGATGAACACAAAATCATCGGCGTTGATGAGCTTTGCCGCCGCCTGCGCGATGCTGTGCTTCTGCTCCACAGCCTGCGACTCCTTGGCCTCCATGGTGGGTTCATCCGCCAGAAAACGGCTGTCCGGCAGGGTGGCACCGCCGTGCACCTTGTTCAGCTTGCCCAGCCGGTCCAGTTCGGTCAGGTCGCGCCGGATGGTGGATTCGCTGGTGTTCAGCGCCTCGCACAGTTCCTGCACCGTCACGGTGCGCTTGCGGTTCAGCTGTTCCATGATCAGGCTGAAGCGTTCTTCTGCCAGCATCGGCATTCTCTCTCCTTTGGTTTGATCTTATCTTTGACGGTTTATGACCGTTTGTGCGTTGTTTTGGTTGATTGCATCTTTATTATAGCAAATACAGCACCAAAATCAATCATTTCCAGTCAATTCCATTCATTTTCGTTCACAAAAAATTGTCTTTAAATTTGTGCAGGGAGCACAAAAGCTGGGATACAAGCATTTTGTGCAAACAAAAAAGCCGCCGTGCGTACCAATCGCACAGCGGCCGGAGAGATGGCTTATTGAGAAATCACTCGGCAGTCCAGTAGAAATCGTCGCCGGGCATTGCGCCGCCCACTGCCTTGGGGTCGGCATCAAACAGCACCTGCAGATAAGCGGATGCGTTGGTCTTGAGCTCGTCGCCGGTCAGGCAGACGATGTTGCAGTTGGGCAGGGCCTTCTTGGCAATGGCAGCCTTGGCCACAACACCCTGCTCCTCGCACAGAGCGGCAGTGCCGTCCAAATCGGCGTTGGCAGCTTCCACGCTCTTGGCGTAGTCGATAAGGAATGCGGCCACAACATCCGGGTGTTCCTCGGCATACTCCTTGCGCACCACGGTCACGCCGGTGATGAGCTGGGTATCCGCGACCTTGTTCCATTCCTCGGTCAGGTCGAGGGCCACACGCAGGGTGTCGTCCTGCAGGCCGGCTGCAGTCACATAGGGCTGGGGCAGAACTGCAATGGCATCCTCGGTATTGGCCATCTGGGCCGTGACCTCGGTGGCCTCGCTGTAGTATTCAATGGTCACGTCCTTGTCCGGGTCGATGCCGTTGGCGTTCAGAAGATAGCGCAGCACGTACTCCGGCGTGGTGCCCTTGCCGGTGGACAGGATGGTACGGCCTGCAAGGTCTGCCATGGACTGGATCGTGTCGCCGCCTTTTTCCACTACGTACAGCACGCCCAACGTGTTGACGGCCACAGCCTGAATGCCGCCCTCCGTCTTCTGATACAGGGTGGCGGCCAGATTTGCCGGGATGGCAGCCATGTCCAGCTCGCCCTTCATCAGCAGCGGCACGATCTCATCGGCAGCGCCGTAAAGCTGCAGGTCGTAATCCATGGAAGCGGTGCCATCCTCTTCCATGCTCAGCAGGTTGACAAGGCCCATGGTGGTGGGGCCTTTCAGGCCGGCAATGCGCAGAGCATCGGTGGTGGACAGTTCCTTTGCTTCCTCACTGGAAGCGGCTTCCGAAGCAGCCTCTGGGACAGCTTCGCTGGAAGCTGCACTGGATGCAACAGAGCTGGATGCCGCGCCGCCGCAGGCGGCAAGGCTCAGCACAAGGGCCAGAGCCAGCAGCATGGATGTCAGTTTTTTCATGCGGGGTTCCCTCTTTCCTCACAAGACCGCGCCATTTTGTGCCTGAAAATTTTGCACAGAACCATGGGTCGGTCTTTTCATATTTTTTACAAGGCAAATTTGCAAAATCATTTGCTTTGCGGGTCTAAGTTTACTATAATAGAGTCAAAAATACCGTTGCGTGTGCAACGGAATTGCAGGAGGGCTGTGGGAAGCCGGATCTTTCCCACGGAATTGTGATGAAAAACTTTCTTCCGCTGTTATGCTCCACCTCTTTATTCAATGGTCTGACCCCTGAAGAGCTGCAGACCCTGCTGGCTCAGCTGGGTGCCGTTATGCGCAGCTATGGCAAAGGCGAAGCGCTTGTTCTGGCGGGCGAACCCAACCGCAGGGTGGGCATCGTACTGTCCGGTGAGCTGGAAGCCTACCGTCCCGGGCCGCAGGGTGCGCGCATTCCCATCACTCACATGGAACCGGGCGGCGTGTTCGGCGATGTGCTGAGCGGTTCCAGTCTGGCAAGCCCGGTCACGGTGATGGCTTCGGTGCCCTGCGAGGTGCTGCTGATTCCCTACGAGCGGCTGCTGCTTTCGGATGGCAGTCCGGCGCACCAGCAGACATTGCGCAATCTGGTGCGCACCATCAGCGATAAATATTTTTCCCTCTCCCGCCGCATCGACCTGCTGGTGCTCAAAAGCCTGCGGGCCAAAGTGTGCGCCTATCTGCTCAGTGAAGCCGAGCGGGCTGGCAGCCTGACCTTCAGCATCCCGTTCTCCCGCATCCAGCTGGCGGATTACCTGAACTGCGACCGCAGTGCCCTCAGCCGCGAGCTGAGCCAGATGCAGCGGGACGGCCTGCTGGACACCTACAAAAGCAGCTTCAAGCTGCTGGAGCCTGCGGTACTGAAGCAAATGGTGCAGTGACCATTTGAATAGCCGCCGCGTGCGCTTTGGCTGTATTCAGCTGAAATTTTATTTTTATATTTGCGTTTTAGAAAAATCTACGGATTTTTCTAAAACTCTTTTTCACTGGAAGGCCGTAACCGTCAGCGGCATCATCTTGTTATTTTTAATATAGGAGTATTTTTAAATATGTCAAAACCGATTTTATGGATCGTGATCCCCTGCTACAACGAGGAGCAGGTGCTGCCCATTACAGCTCCCATGTTTCTGGAAAAGATCCATTCTCTGACCGCACAGGGCCTTGTGAGCGAGAAGAGCCGGGTGCTGTTCGTGAACGACGGCTCCAAAGACAAGACATGGGAACTGATCCAGAGTTTTGCCGCACAGGACGAGCACTACATCGGCATTTCCCAGAGCCGCAACCGCGGCCACCAGAACGCCGTGCTGGCAGGCTTGATGGAGGCACTGCACAGCGGCACCTGCGATGTCACCATTTCCATCGACTGTGATGGTCAGGACGACATCAACGCCATGGACGAGATGGTTAAAAAGTATCTGGACGGTGCCGAGGTGGTCTACGGCGTGCGCAGCCGCCGCGATACAGACACCTTCTTCAAGCGCTTCACCGCCGAGGGCTTTTACCATGTGATGAACGCTCTGGGCGCAGACATCGTGTTCAACCACGCAGACTACCGCCTCATCAGCACCCGTGTGCTGGAAAGCTTTGCCGACTATAGGGAAGTGAACATTTTCCTGCGCGGCATGGTGCCGCTGGTTGGCTTCAAGAGCGATGTTGTCACCTACGAGCGCCACGAACGCCTTGCCGGTGAGAGCCACTATCCGCTGAGCAAGATGCTGGCCCTTGCCTTTGACGGCATCACCAGTCTTTCCAACAAGCCCATCCGCCTTATTACCGGATCTGGCATCTTTGTGAGCCTGATCAGCTTTATCGGAGTCATCTGGGCCATCGTGTGCGCCGCCATGGGCAGCAGCGTGGCCGGCTGGGCCTCCATCGTGTGCATCGTCTGCTTCATGAGCGGCGTGCAGCTGGTGTGCTTAGGCGTGATCGGCGAGTATATCGGCAAAATTTATATGGAGACGAAAGCCCGCCCGCGCTACATCATCAGCGAGCGCACCTGGGCACCCTACGAAAGGAAGTATCACGGATGAGCAAACAGAGCTGGCGCGGCAGCACCCTGCTGAACCCGGAACCGCCGGTATTGGTGTCCTGCGGCGGGCTGGAAAAGCCAAACCTCATCACCATCGGCTGGACGGGCACCATCTGCACCCAGCCCAGCATGGTGTCCATCAGCGTTCGGCCGGAGCGCTACAGCCACCACCTCATTCAGGAAAGCGGACAGTTTGCCATCAATCTGCCCACCGAAGCGCTGGTGCGTTCGGTGGACTGGTGCGGCGTAAAAAGCGGCCGTGATGTGGATAAATTTGCCGCCTGCGGCCTGCATTCTGCCCCCGGCAGCGTGCTGACCGACTGCCCCATTCTGGAAGAAAGCCCGGTCAATCTGGAATGCAAGGTAACTCAGGTGATCCCGCTGGGCAGCCACGATTTGTTCCTTGCCGAAGTGGCAGCCTGCGATGTAGACGAAAGCCTGCTGGACGAAAACGGCAAGCTGTGTCTCGAAAAGGCAAAGCTCATCGTCTACAGCCACGGCGAATATCTGGCACTGGGCAAAAAGCTGGGCACCTTTGGCTACAGCGTGCGCAAGAAAAAGCCGGTAAGGCGTAAAAAATAATTTATATTTCATCGCTTGACTTTTGCCCAAAACTGCATATACTAAAGATAGGCAATGTAGAGAGATTGAATCCATCGGGTTCATGCCGAAACACGAAGCCCCCGGTAGTGTCAGTACCGGGGGCTTCTTTTAGTGTTTGCTGCCCTTGCCGATCTTACCGTCGATCCATGTGCACAGATAGTAGGCAACTACCTGCGCGGCAACGGTTTGGATAAATGTAGAGAGAGTTTCCAAGGGGTTCACCTCCTTTCCGCGGTTAGGGGAATGGAGAAGGGCCGCAGGAACCGTATAGCATAAAAACCGGTATCGCGCAATTTTGACGCAATACCGGTTTTTGTGCATTTATTCGTGCTTTACGCGCTGGATCTCGCCCAGATCGTAGGGGGTATTCTGGTAGACGTAGTAGTTCAGCCAGTTCTCATACAGCAGGTGGGCGTGGGCACGCCAGCGGAACAGCGGCGGCTTTGTGGGATCATCGTCCGGGTAGTAATTCACCGGCACATGGATGGGCAGGCCCTTGTCCACATCGCGGCGGTACTCCGAATCCAGCGTATATTTGTCGTACTCCGGGTGGCCGGTAACAAAGATCTGCCGCCCGTTCTCGGTGCTCATGAGGAAGGGGCCGGCCACATCGCTCTCGGCAAGGATGCGCAGAGCCTTGCAACTGTCCACATCCTCGCGGCTGATGCCAGTGTGGCGGCTGTGGGGCGCATAGAACACCTCGTCAAAACCGCGCACCAAAGGGTTCGACGGGCGGGTGACCCGGTGCTCGAACACGCCGAACATCTTTTCCGGCAGCAGCTGCTTGTGCACGCCGTAGTGGTAGTACAGGCCCGCCTGCGCGCCCCAGCACACATGCAGGGTGGAGTAGACATTCGTCTCGCTGAAGTCCATGATCTCGCACAGTTCCTGCCAGTAATCCACCTGCTCAAAGTCCATGGTCTCCACCGGTGCACCGGTGATGATCATGCCATCGTAGCGGTTGTTCTTTACCTCGTCAAAGTTCTTATAAAACGATTCGAGGTGTGCTGCCGAAACGTGGGTCGCCGCATGGCTGGCCGTCTGCAGCAGGGTCATGTGCACCTGCAGCGGGGTATTTGCCAACAGACGGGCGATCTGGGTCTCGGTGGTGATCTTGGTGGGCATCAGGTTCAGGATCAGGATCTCCAGTGGGCGGATGTGCTGGGCAAGGGCGCGCTCACGATGCATGACGAAGATATTTTCGTTGTAGAGGGCATCGTAAGCAGGCAGGGTCTTTGGGATGATCAGCGGCATAGTTCGTACTCCTAACGATTTAGAATAGCCTCCGCTGACGCTCTGGCTATCTTCAGCGGAATTTATTTTTATATTTTGCGTTTGTCGCGCCCTGCGGAGCGCGACAAACGCGTTTTTACGAGAAGGGCCGGAACCGATTAGATGCTGCTGAACTCACCTTTTAGATCTTATCCAGCGCCTGTGCAATATCTGCGATGAGGTCTTCGCTGCTTTCCAGACCGCAGCTCATGCGCACAAGCTCTGCGGGCACACCGGCGGCTTTCAGCTGCTCATCGTTCATCTGGCGGTGGGTGCTGGATGCAGGGTTCAGGCAACAGGTGCGGGCATCGGCCACATGGGTCTCGATGGCTGCCAGCTTCAGGTTCTTCATAAAGATGCTTGCAGCCTCACGGCCGCCGGCCAGACCAAAGCTGACCACGCCGCAGCTGCCGTTCGGCAAGTATTTTTCAGCCAGTGCATGGTACGGGCTGGACTCCAGGCCGCAGTAGTTCACGTAGGCCACCTTGGGATGGCTCTCAAGGAACTCTGCCACGGCCATGCCGTTGGCGCAGTGACGCTGCATCCGCACATGCAGGCTTTCCAGACCGAGGTTCAGCATGTAGGCGTTCATGGGCGACTGCATGGAGCCAAAGTCACGCATCAGCTGCGCGGTAGCCTTGGTGATAAAGGCACCCTCTTTGCCGAAACGCTCGGCGTAGGTGATGCCGTGGTAGCTGTCGTCTGGGGTGCACAGGCCGGGGAACTTCTCGGCATGGGCCATCCAGTCGAACTTACCGCCGTCCACGATGGCACCGCCCAGCACTGCGCCGTGGCCGTCCATGTACTTGGTGGTGGAGTGGGTCACGATATCCGCGCCCCACTCAAAGGGGCGGCAGTTGACCGGCGTGGGAAAGGTGTTGTCCACGATCAGCGGCACACCGTGGGCGTGAGCAGCCTTGGCAAACTTCTCAATGTCCAACACGGTCAGGGCCGGGTTTGCGATGGTCTCGCCGAACACCACCTTGGTGTTGGGCCGGAATGCGGCGTTCAATTCTTCCTCGGTGCACAGCGGATCAACGAAGGTGGCTTCAATGCCCATTTTCTTCATGGTGACGGAGATCAGGTTGAAGGTGCCGCCGTAGATGGTACTGGATGCCACGATGTGGTCGCCTGCTTCGCAGAGATTGAACAGGGCAAAGAAGTTTGCAGCCTGACCGCTGCTGGTCAGCATTGCGGCCGTGCCGCCTTCCAGCTCGCAGATCTTCTTAGCCACAAGGTCGCAGGTGGGGTTCTGCAGACGGGAATAGAAGTAGCCGTCAGCTTCCAGATCGAACAGCTTGCCCATGTCCTCGCTGGTGGCATACTTGAAGGTGGTGGACTGGATAATGGGAATCTGGCGGGGTTCGCCGTTGCCGGGGGTGTAACCGCCCTGCACGCAGATAGTATCACGATTCATACTACATACTCCTTTACTGGGTTTGTCCATATAGCACAATTCCCCGCAGGAGTGCTGCAGCCTCCGGCGGGGAATTGAAACGTTAAATTTTAGTTCCCGTTCGGGGGCAAAATGAGGAGAGGACTCCTTCCGTCAAAGCCTTTCGGCTTTGGCAATACCGGAAAGTTTTCCTCTTCGCCAGAGGCTCCCTCTCCGGGGGAGCTGGCGCACGAAGTGTGACTGAAGGAGTTACTTCCGCAGCCGCTTATCGCTTCTGGTGGCCCAAGCAGTGCCCAAAGTCTGGAACACCTGAACCATCAGCACCAGCAAAATGACACACACGATCATGATATCGGTCTGGTAGCGGTAATAGCCATAGGACAAAGCGATCTTGCCCAGACCGCCGCCGCCAATGACACCGGACATGGCCGAGTAGCCCAGAATGGTGGTCAGTGCGGTGGTCATGCTGGAGATCAGGCCGGGCAGGCATTCCGGGATCATCACCTTGGTAATGATCTGGAACGGCGTTGCGCCCATGCTCTGGGCCGCTTCCACCACGCCCTCGTCCAGCTCGCGCAGGCTGGTCTCCACCAGACGCGCCACGAACGGGAAGGCTGCCACCACCAGCGGAACGATGGTGGCTTTGGTACCCACCGTGGTGCCCACGATGGCACGGGTAAGCGGGAATACACAGATCATCAGGATCAGGAACGGAACACTGCGCAGGATGTTGATAACGATGTTGAGAATGTGCATCAGCCAGCCGGGCAGCGGCAGAATGCCGTCCTTATCACCGGCCACCAGCAGCACACCCAGCGGCAGGCCCAGCACCAGCGCAAACGCGGTGGAAAGGACCGTCACATAAAAGGTCTCCCAGATGGCAAAGCCGTAATCTGCAATACTCATTCGCCGGTCACCTCCTCTACCGTAATGCCAGGCTGGGCGCGCATATAGGCCGCAGCCTGCTTTGCCTGCTCCACATCAGTGGGCAGCTTGAGCAGCATGGAGCCGTAGCACTGGCCGCTCAGATCACGGGTGTCGGCACTGAGTACCGACACCAGAATGCCTTTTTCTGCAGCAAGGCTTGCCACCAGCGGCTTTGCCGTGGACGAACCGTTGAAGGTGACGCGCACCACATGGTCGTCCGGTGCAAAGCTGGACAGATCCCGTGCGGCGCTGCCGCCGTTGGGTGCCACCAGACGCCTTGCTGCGGGCGTTTTGGGGTTTGAGAAGATCTCCTGCACGGAGCCTTCCTCCACCACAACGCCGCCGTCCAGAATGGCAACGTGATCGCAGATCTCTTCCACAACGCTCATCTGATGGGTGATGACCACCACCGTGATGCCCAGCTTCTTGTTGATGTCCTTGATCAGGGTCAGGATAGCATGGGTGGTGTTGGGGTCCAGTGCGCTGGTGGCTTCATCGCAGAGCAGAACTTTGGGGTCCGTTGCCAGTGCGCGGGCAATGGCAATGCGCTGCTTCTGGCCGCCGGACAGCTGTGCCGGGTAGGCGTTGGCCTTATCGGGCAGGCCCACCACTTCCAGCAGCTCTCTGGCACGCTTTTCGGCATCCGCCTTTTTTACACCGGCCAGCTCCATGGGGAAGCAGATGTTCTTCAGGCAGCTGCGCTGCATCAGCAGGTTGAACTGCTGGAAGATCATGGTGATATCGCGGCGGCGCTCACGCAGCTGGGCTGCGTTTAAAGTCTCCATAGCGGTGCCGTCGATCACAACGCTGCCCTCGGTGGGGCGTTCCAGCAGGTTGATGCAGCGCACCAGCGTGGATTTGCCCGCACCGGACATGCCGATGATGCCATAAATGGAACCATCCGGGATGGTGAGGTTGATGTCCTTCAGCGCATTCACCGCGCCGTCCTTCATCTGGAAGGTCTTGGAAAGATGTTTGATCTCGATCACAGAAATTGCTCCTTGCTGTTGAATAAACTCCTTCAGTCAAACCCTTGCGGGTTTGCCAGCTCCCTCATGGAGGGAGCCTGAAACAGAACGGTCAGGCAAAGGCCCCTTCCCCGAGGGGGCTGTCACCGCAAGGTGACTGGGGGAGTTTGCTTAGCCCTCGATCGGTGCCAGACTGTCCTGCTTGCCGCCGTAGATGCCCATAGGCTCCACGTGGATGCCGGCAACCGTCACCAGATGGGTGCCGTGCTCTGCATTGAAGTCGTCCAGATACGGCTGATGCTGGAAATAGTTGGTATCGCACTGGCCGTCCTCAACGATGTTGTTGGGAATGATGTAGTCGTCGTACTCCTGAATATCCAGCGTGATGCCCTTTTCGGCCAGAATGTCCTTGCAGATCTCCAGAACCTCGCAGTGAGGAGCCGGAGTAGCAGCGCAGCTGACGGTCTCGCCGTTCAGTGCATCGTAGTCGATGGAGGAGTCATAGCCGTCAGTGGGGTTCTCCACAACGGACACCACAGCGCCCTTGTAGTTTTCATCCATGAAGTCCTTCACCTTCTGGCTCTGCAGAGCAGCGGCCAGAGCCTTGATCTTCGGCTCTTCCTGATTGCCGTCCTTGCAGACCAGAATGTTGACGTAAGCAGAGGTGCCGTCCTCCATTGCCAGAGCATCGGTCATGGGGTCCAGACCAGCGGAGATGGCGTAGTTGGAGTTGATGACGGCGTAGTCCTCGTCCTGCAGGACGTTGGGCACCTGAGCAGCCTCGACCTCATCGACGGAAACATTCAGGGGGTTCTCCTCGATGTCCTTTGCGGTTGCGGTCAGGCCTGCATCAGCCTTCAGCTTAAAGAAGCCGTTCTTCTCCAGCAGGGTCAGGGCGCGTGCCTCGTTGGTGGTGTCGTTGGGCACAGCCACCTTCACCTTGTCCAGCTTAGCCACAGCAGAAGAAGCTGCGGAAGAAGCAGTGCCGGAAGCAGCAGAAGATGCGGTGGAAGAAGAACCGCCGCATGCGGTCAGGGCAGCTGCAGCTGCTGCAGCTCCGGTAACTTTCAGAAAATCACGACGAGTAATCATAGTTTTGTTCCCTCTCTATTTGCTTATTATAATGTACAGCGGCCCGCACGGCACAGTTCCGTGCTAAAGGCCTTTGACGGATGCATGAAAAAAGCTCCCGTCCTTGACCTTGAGCCAACGCTCAGACAAGGACGGGAGCATAACATACTTCCGTGGTACCACCTTGGTTTACCGCACCCTTGCGGGCACAGCCTCAATGCTGCGGCAGCTTTGCTGCTTACAGCCGGACGCTGTAACGGGCGCATCCCGTTGCGAACTTAGCGCTCATGCACCTCGCCCGCACAGCTCCGAGACCATTTTCAGCTTCCTGTTTCCTGCCCTTTTCCATCGCCCGGGCTTTCTGGTAAGGATCAATGCGAAGGCCTACTCTTCTCTTCACAGCCATTTTTGTGATATTGCATTTATAATAATCCAATCGACCGGATTTGTCAACACCTACAACGAAGTTTTTTAGTAGGAAATTACGTTTTTTTATCTTGTGCGCCAGCCGCGGACATGGTAGAATAAGACAGCATTATTTATAAAGGAGGTGCGGCAATGAACAGCCGCGAGGTTTTCCCGGATGAAGAACTGCGCCGCCGCATCATGGATTTTATCATGGCGGCAGGCCAGACATTGCTGGAAAACGGTGCCGAGGTGTTCCGGGTGGAGCAGACCATGGAGATCATGGCCCGGTCATTCCACCTGCGGGAGTTCCATGTTTACGTGCTGACCAACGGCATCTTTGCCAGTGCGGGCACCGCCGAGATCAGCGAGGTGCGCAATGTGCCTACCCGCACCACTCATCTGGGCCGAGTGGCGGCAGTGAACGCCCTCTCCCGCGAGATCGCAGAGGGCAGCATGTCGCTGGACGAAGCTGAGAGCCGTCTGGTGCTGGCGCGGCGCATCCCTTTTCCCAAGGACTGGGTGCAGCTGGTCAGCGGCATGTGCGGTGCATTCTGCTTTGCGCTGATCTTCGGCGGCACACTGCGCAGTGCGCTGGCGGCGGCACTGGCAGGCTTTCTTGCCAGCGGCTATTTGCTGCTGTGTGAGCAGCACGAGCTGCCCGGCGGCTTTTGCAAGATCAGCTGTGCTGCGCTTATCACGCTGGTGTGCATTCTGGCCTGCCGAATGCTGGGCACACCGGCCAGTCATTCTATTATCGGTTCGCTGATGATCCTGACCCCCGGCATCGCCTTTACCATGGGCATCCGCGACTTTGTGCACGGAGATTACCTCTCCGGCACCATCCGCATGATCGATGCGCTGCTCATTGCAGCCAGCATTGCCATTGGCACCGGCCTTGTGCTGAGCCTTTATACATTCTTTACGGGGGTGGTCGTGGCATGATGTTGACCAGTACACAAATTGGGGAGCTGGCCGCGCAGTTCTTTATCGCCGGCGCCGGCACCCTGAGTTTTGCCGTTCTGTTCGGCTGTCCGCGCAAAAGCCTGCTCTTCTGCGGGCTGGTGGGTGCCGTGGGCTGGTTTGTCTACGAGCTGGCCGTGATGCTGGGGGCAGACAGTGCCGCAGCCTCCCTGCTGGCGGTCATTCCGCTCACCCTGCTCACCCGCGTGTTTGCCATTGTGCTTAAAATGCCGGTAACGGTGTTCCTGCTGTCCGGCATCTTCCCGCTGGTGCCCGGCGCGGGCATCTACTACACCGCCTACTATTTTATACAGGGCAACAATGCGCTGGCCCTCTCCAACGGCATCAGCACCTTTAAAGTAGCCGTTGCGCTGGCCATCGGCATCACACTGGTGCTCAGCGTGCCCATTCCAAAGCGGCACCGGAATAAAGTGTGATGTTTACGGATACAGCATATCTGCTGCAAAATAAAAACGCATCGGCATCCTGCGTAAAAAAGCAGAAACCCGGAACCCTTCTGAGCCATTCAGGCCCCGAAAAGGTTCCGGGTTTTGTGCGTGATCGATTCAGGGAGCTGTTTTGCGGCAGCTCTCTTTTTCATACTGCTTTATGAGAGATTTACTTCTTCTGAACGTAGACCTCTGCGTAGAACTTTTTACCCTCGGTCTTAATGATGCCGCTGTTTTCCGTACCATCAGCCAGCTTATAGTCAGTCTTCTCAAGTCCAAGCTTGCTCAGATTGACCACCGTTGCCTCCTCATCAACATCCAGAGAGTAGATGAGTTCCGTGCCGCCGACCGGATTTGTACCATCGTAATATCTGATCTCAACAGTCTTCGTAGGCTTTGCAGATGCCTTTTTCTGCAGCTTGACAGTAACTGTGCCATCCTTTTCAATATCGTAGTTCTTCTTTGCGCAATCGTAGTCAGCAGCTGCATTGGCAGGAATGTTTGCCTTGATGGTTTCGTAGGTGACATAGGTAGCCAGACCATTGACAGTGATCTCGACAGGCTCACCATTGACCGGCTGAACCCCGATCATGTAGTAGATATGCACGGTCTTATCCGGCACACCCGGGGTCGGCTTGTCAGGCACGTTGGAGCAGCCAGTCAGCACACCGGCAGCAGCAACAGCCAGAGCAGCCACACCTGCACCCTTGAGGAACTTACGACGAGAAATGTTAGACATAAGAATCAACCTCACAATCTTTTTGCATGCCCCGATCACTTTTTTGTGGAGCCTGCTTTTCCTATATAATACCCTCCCCGGTAACTATTTGTCAAGTAAAATTTCAACAAAAAAACAACACCAATAGGGCGGAGGCCTTGTTGGCCACCACCCTGTTGGTGCTATTTGAGTTTTTTCAAAAAACTTCTGTGCCAGGAAATCAGATCTTGGTCACAATGAAGACAGTCCCGAAGGGACGAACCTTCAACAGCTCTTCCACCGTGCCGTAGTCGGTGCTCAGCTTGTAGCCGTCCGGCAGCTGAATATCAGCAGCGCTGACGCCAGTTGCATCGACTGCAACCTCAGCCTTAGCCTCAATGAAGTTGTTCGGCAGCTCCAGCAGTTTGACATCGATGGTCTTCTTGGTCGGAGTCATGGTCACATCAGTCACGAAGACGATGATGTACTCACCCTTGCTGTCGTCCTTGCGGATTTCAACAACAGCGTTCTCGTTCTCCAGATGGTAATCTTCGGGAAGCAGCTTCTTATCGATGTCAGCAACCTTCACAGAGTTCTCGGTCTTCAGAACATCAATCTTGGCAGTCTCACCCACAACGTTGGTCACACCATTGCCTTCGTCCTTCATGAAGATAACCGTAACAGGACGAGTGGTCACACCGGGGACATCGGGGACATCGGGGCCAGCGTTGCCAGAGCAGCCAGCCAGAACACCAGCAGCAGCAACAGCCAGAGTAGCGACACCTGCGCCCTTCAGGAACTGACGACGAGAGATATTAGACATAATAATCAACCTCACAATCTTTTCTGCATGCCCTCATCACTTTTTTGTGGAGCCTGCTTTTCCTATATAATACCCCCCCCCGTAACAGTTTGTCAAGTGGTTTTTGGCATCTTTTTCCGCCGGATGCAGAAAAACAGGAGCGACCAAGAGAAAATCGTAAGTTCCGTCAAGCCCGGCAAAAAGGGCCGCTGCACAGCATCCCGTACAGCGGCCCTTTTTGTTCTCCGTTATTTTCATTCATTCTCAACATGTCTTGTTTTCATCTTCTGTCTGCTCATGTTCCCCTTTTGCCGCCCGCATCAGCCCGGCAAACAAAAAACCCAAATTGACCCCCAGAATAAAACCCACGATGCCTGCCGCCAATACCATTGCGCCTCCTCCTTTCTTCTACCATATTTTACCATATATCATTTGTCGGATGCAATCGCAGCCTGTCGCAAAAGGCAAAATCACTGCCCAACGTGCAAGCTTTTTGCGCCGGAGCGTTGCAAGACTCTGCCGCATCTGCTATACTTTTGACAACACTTATATAAAGGAGGTGCTCTTTATGTCTGTTATGGATACTCTTGTCAGCCGCCGCACCTACCGCCGCTTTGCACAGAAAGCTGTTCCGCAGGATGTGGTGGATGATATCGTCGAGGCCGTCCGCCTGTCCTCCTGCGGAGCCAACCGTCAGGCTGTGCGTCTGGTGGTGGTGAACAAGCCCGAGGCGGTGGCAAAGGTGCAGCCGCTGGTCAAGTGGGCTGCCTATCTGCCGCCGGAGCAGGGCACGCCCAAAGCCGACGAGCTGCCCACCCTGTATGTGGCCGTGGTGCAGGACACTTCCATCCCCGGCGACCTTGCCACCGATACCGGCATCGCCCTTGCCAACATGACCCTTGCCGCATGGGACAAAGGCGTGGGCAGCTGCATCATGGGCGCGATCAACAAGCCTGCCCTCACCGAACTGCTGGGCATTGAAGAACCGCAGAAGCTGGCATTCATGGTGGCGTTCGGCTACCCGGCCCACAAGGCTCACATTGTGCCGCTGACGGCTGAAACCGGCGTAAAATATTATCTGGACGAGAACCGGGATTACTGCGTGCCAAAGCGGAGCAAAGAAGAGATCGCAAAATATCTATAATTTGTATATATACATTTTTTCAACGCATTTTTTGTATAATTGTTTTCAATTCGGTTTCAATTGATGAGATTTTTTGCACAAGTATTGACTTTTCAATTTGTACAATCTATACTAAATTCGTTCGCCAGATGTTCGATGAATCGCATCGTTCTGGCGTACCGCAAAAACATACAGTACATTTGAGGAGTGTTTGAATATGAAAAAGATCTCTCGTCGCAGCTTTCTGGCAGCTGCCGGTCTGTCCGTTGCCGCTCTGGCTCTGACCGCCTGCGGTGGTTCTTCCGCAAGCACCGCTTCCTCCGTGGCAAGCTCTGCTGCTTCTTCTGAAGCTGCTTCCACCAGCGCTGCCGCTGGCGAGCTGACCACCGTTGAGGCCGGCAAGCTGACCATGGCTACCAACGCAACCTTCCCTCCGTATGAGATGACCACCGATGCAGGCGAGTTCGAGGGCATCGACATTGAGACCGCTCAGGCCATTGCTGACAAGCTGGGTCTGGAGCTGCAGATCGATGACATGGACTTTGACGCCGCTCTGCTGAGCGTGCAGCAGGGTAAGGCCGATATCGTCATGGCCGGCGTCACCGTCACCGACGAGCGCAAGGCTGTGATGGACTTCTCCGACAGCTATGCTACCGGCATCCAGTCCATCATCGTGCCCGAAGGCTCCGACATTGCATCTCCCGATGATCTGGCGGGCAAGAAGATCGGCACTCAGCGCGGCACCACCGGTTACATCTACTGCACCGATGATTTCGGCGAGGACGCTGTGGTGGCTTACGACAGCGGTCTGACCGCTGTGCAGGCCCTGAACAATGGTCAGGTGGACGCTGTGGTCATCGACAACGCTCCCGCCAAGGAGTATGTGGCTGCCAACCCCGGCCTGAAGGTGCTGGAGACCAGCTACGCCGAGGAGGATTACGCCATCGGCATGGCAAAGGGTTCTTCTCTGGAAGATGTCGTCAACGCCGCTCTGGAAGAGCTGAAGGCTGACGGCACCCTGCAGTCCATCGTGGACAAGTACATCACCGCTGAATAATCAGCTGGCTGATAACGGAACCACGGGGAGGCAGCCCCAACTGGGGTACCTCCCCTTTTTTGGAAAAATAAGGTTACAAAATTCTAACAAAACAGGAAAGTGAGGATGCGAATGGCTGCTCAATACGAACTGCTCAAAGAGCTGCTCAACGGCGGTACGAAGCTCAGCTTCGGGCAGGAATTCTTCTTTAAGTTTTATCAGGCGTTCATCCTGAAAGACCGCTGGCTCCAGTATGTCAGCGGTGTGGGCACCACCCTGCTGGTCACAGCTCTCGCGCTGGCGCTGGGCATCGTGCTGGGCAGCGTGGTAGCTCTGGTGCGTGTGGCACACGACCAGCAGCGCCCCGGCCACAAGAACCCGGTGCTGGGCTTCTTCAATGTGATCTGTGAGATCTACACCACTATCATCCGCGGCACCCCCATGATGGTGCAGCTGCTCATCATGAGCATGGTCATCTTTGCCAACAGCCGCAACTTTACCATGGTGGGTGCACTGACGCTGGGCATCAACTCCGGTGCCTATGTGTCCGAGATCATCCGCGGCGGCCTGATGGCCGTGGACCCCGGCCAGATGGAGGCCGGCCGCAGCCTGGGCCTGAATTACATGACCACCATGGTGGTCATCATCATCCCGCAGGCTATCCGCGCGGTGCTGCCTGCTCTGGGCAACGAGTTCATCGTCCTGCTGAAGGATACCTCCCTGATCACGGTCATCGGCGGCAAGGAGCTGCTGTACGCCGCACAGGGCATCATGAACCGCACCTACGAGCCCATGTTCCCGTTGCTGGGCGATGCACTGATCTACCTTGTGCTGGTCATGCTGTTCACCCGTCTGCTGGCAAAGTTTGAGAGGAGGCTTGCTCAAAGTGACCGATAAGATTCTGGAAGTCCGCGGCCTGACCAAGACCTACGGCGGCGAAAAGAAAAAGGGCGCAAAACAGCCCACCCCCACCCTGGACGTGCTGAAGGGTATTGATATCGACATCTACCGCGGCGACGTGGTCTGCCTGATCGGCCCCTCCGGCTGCGGCAAGTCCACCTTCCTGCGCTGCCTGAACCGGCTGGAGATCCCCACCAGCGGCTCCGTGAAGTTCGAGGGCACTGAGGTGGACGAAGCCCACATCGACGCTGTGCGCCAGAAGATGGGCATGGTGTTCCAGCACTTTAACCTGTTCCCCCACCTGACGGTGAAAAAGAACCTGGAATTGGCCCCCAGCCTGCTCAAGCTGAAGGACAAGGAAGCCATCTCCGCCAAGGCAGACGAACTTCTGGCCCGCGTGGGCCTGTCCGACAAGGCCGACGCCTACCCCAAGAGCCTTTCCGGCGGCCAGCAGCAGCGCATTGCCATTGCCCGTGCCCTTGCCATGGACCCGGACGTGATCCTGTTCGACGAGCCCACCAGCGCCCTCGACCCCGAAATGGTGGGCGAGGTTCTGGAACTGATGAAGGAGCTGGCCCACACCGGCATCACCATGCTGGTGGTCACCCACGAAATGGGCTTCGCCCGCGAGGTGTCCAACCGCGTCATCTTCATCGACGACGGCAAGATCCAGGAGGACGAGCCGCCGCAGGAACTGTTCACGAATCCGAAGCATCCCAGACTGAAAGCATTCCTTTCCAAGATGCTGTAATACTTTTCCACATAGAAAACCTCCGCTGTGCAAAAACACAGCGGAGGTTTTTGTTGTACTTCGTCAAAAATTATGGTATAATGCAAATAAGGCGCTGATTGCAAAATTGGTGGTCATGCTTTCTATCCCGTATCGCTGCTTCTTTTCACATAGAACGAAGCAGAGGTTCCGGGAGGAAACTTTTTTTGGGAAGTACCCTGCCCGGAGCCTTGAAGGCGAAGGGAGGGATATCGGATGACTCTGTTGGAAACTCTCGCACTGCTTACGTTCATTCTCACGCTGCTGGGTCTGATCGTGGATGTGATCCGCCTGACCGCCGAGGTTATGGCAAAGTTTTCCCAGACGAAAAGCGATGATAACAAAAAAGATTGACCGCCTACAGTTACCAGCCGAGCGGTCAATCTTTTTGACTAACGGGATGGAAAGCTGACCTTTGCAGTCAGCGCCCCTTCTGTTTGTAGTATAACTTTTTTCTGTCGCTCTGTCAAGGGCGACCTTTTTTACGTGTTACAGATTATTTTCTCCGTTTCCGCTTTCGCCCTGCTCACTGGTGTACAGCACCATCAGATGGTTGGCGCTTTCTTCCAGCTGGGTCTTGGCCTGACGCAGGGCGGCTTCCTCGTTTTCATTCATTTTTTCGGGCTTATCCTTGCGCAGGCAGCGGCGGAGGTTGGCGAGGTCGGTTTTGATGCGGTTCTTCTCGTCCTTGTCCAGCTCCTTTTTGCATTTGGAAAGAGCCTCGTCCACCTTGTAGGCCAGCACCTCGGCCTGATTGTGCAGGTCCAGCCGCTCCTTGCGGCGGCTGTCCTCGGCCTCGTAGGCGGCAGCGTCTGCCATGGCGCGCTGGATCTCATTTTCCGAAAGGTTGGTGCTGCCGGTGATGGTGATGTTCTGCTCCCGGCCGGTGCCAAGGTCTTTGGCAGACACCTTCACCACGCCGTTCACGTCGATATCGAAGGTAACTTCGATCTGCGGTTTGGAGGAGAAGCTTGCCCGGATACCGGTGAGCTTGAATTTGCCCAGACTCTTGTTGTCGCGGGCAAAGTGGCGCTCGCCCTGCAGCACGTTGATCTCCACGCTGGTCTGCATGGGCCGTGCGGTGGTGAAGATCTGGCTCTTGCGGGTGGGGATCATGCTGTTGCGGGTGATCAGCGGGGTGGCCACGCCGCCCAGCGTCTCAATGGAGAGGGTCAGCGGGGTCACATCCATCAGCACAAGGCCCTGCGCCGCTGCGCCGGTGGCACCGGCCAGCTTGCCGCCGCCCTGCAGCAGACCGCCCTGCACAGCCGCACCCATGGCAACACACTCATCCGGGTTCAGGCTGTGGCTGGGTTCGCAGCCCAGCAGCTCCTTCACCTGACGCTCCACCGCAGGCATCCGGGTGCTGCCGCCCACCAGCAGCACCTTGCCCAGCTGGCTGGCAGAAATGCCTGCATCCCGCAGCGCATTCTGCACGGGAGCCACTGTGCGGGCCAGCAGGTCGCCGGTCATCATTTCGAACTGCGGGCGGGAAAGCGAGATATCCAAGTGGTGAGGGCCGTCCTTGCCCACTGCGATAAAGGGCAGGTTCAGCTGTGCCGACGGCGCGGCAGAAAGCTCCTTCTTTGCCTTTTCGGCTTCCTCTTTCAGCCGGCCCATAGCTGCCGGGTCGCGGGAAAGGTCGATGCGATCCGACTTTTTGAACTCGGCCACGGCATATTCCACGATGCGCTGATCGAAGTCGTCACCGCCCAGATGGGTGTCGCCGCCGGTGGCAAGCACCGTAAAGGTCCCGTCCTCGATCTCGATGATGGACACATCAAAGGTGCCGCCGCCGAGGTCGTAGACGAGGATCTTCTGCGATGCTTCGTTATCCAAACCATAGGCCACAGCGGCAGCAGTAGGCTCGTTGATGATGCGCAGCACGTTCAGGCCTGCAATGCGGCCTGCATCCTGCGTAGCCTTGCGCTGGCTGTCGTCGAAGTAGGCGGGCACCGTGATGACCGCTTCGGTCACCGGCTCGCCCAGATAGCTCTCGGCATCGCGGCGGATCTTGGCCAAGATCATGGCGCTGATCTCCTGCGGGGTCAGGTCTTTGCCGTCGATGTGCACCCGGTAGTCACTGCCCATATGGCGCTTGATGCTGGAGATGGTGCGCCCGGAATTTGTGGCGATCTGGCGCTTGGCCGCACCGCCCACCAGACGTTCACCGTCCTTCGTGAAGGCCACAACGCTGGGGGTAGTGCGCTCACCCTCCGCATTGGTGATGACCACGGGCTTGCCGCCCTCCACCACTGCCACGCAGGAATTGGTCGTGCCGAGATCGATGCCGATTACTTTGCTCATACTGTCTGTTTCCTCTCCGGTGCTGTGCATCTTGGGCGCAGCTCTTCAAATCATTTCCGAGTATATCTTACCGTCCCGATATGACGATTTTTTAGTCCAATTGTAAAGATTCCATGTCGTAAGCTGTGGCTCTGGCAGGCAGTTCACTGGTCAGTTCCCGGATGAGCTGGTCGGCTTCGGCCAGCCACTGCTCTGCGTCCGGCTCGTGCTCACGGGCCTTGATGGAAAAGCCCTGCCTTGCTTCTGCGGCCAGTGCCAGCGCCTTTTTGCGGCTGGTGTAGCGCGTTTCGGTCTGGGCCACACGCAGGCACACCTGCGGAGTGTACTCGATATCCGGCATATGGGCTGCGTTGGCGCGGGCACGGCGGTAATACAAAAGTGCCCGGCCATTGTCGCCCCGGGCAGCGCAGTCATCGCCCAGTGCAATGTTGGATAAGATCTCGCCGCTGTCCGCTGCTTCCTTCCACATGCGGCGGGCCTTGGCACGGTTCGTGCGGGTGCCGCGGCCCTTATAAATACAGTCTGCCAGCAGGGCAAGTCCCATGGCACTGCCAAGCTCGGCTGCTTTTTCAAAGCATTCCACAGCCTGCGCCCAATTGCCCTTGCGGGCGGCATCCTTTCCGGCATCTGCTTTCTCATCACCGGGGTCTTCCGGCGTATGACCCGCGTGCAGCAAACCGTTGAGCAGAGCGCCGTCCAGCGTAGCCGAGTGGCTCCACGGGTCCAGCACCACGCCGTCGATCCCCTCAGTGGAAAGGGCCAGCTCCATGGCATCCTGCAGGGTGTAATCTGCCATTGGCCGGGCAGAAGTGCTGCGGTCGGCGCAGGCCGCAGCTGCAGAGGTGAACATAGGCAGCCATGTGCGGCCCTTCTCGTTGCGCAGGGTCCACAGCTGCAGGTCCTTAGCCTTTGCCGTGGGCACCGGATGCTCCGTCCACGGTGCAGGCGTGTTGTGCACCGTCAGTGCCGTGCGCAGCGGCACCAGAACATGGGTCTCCATTTCCAGTGCATAGTTCAAAGCGCCCATCAGCGTCCAGAAGCTTTCTTCGTTCTGGCCTTTATATAAATTTTCCACTGCCTGCTCAAAGGCCGGGCAGCCGGTGCCCGCCGGGCTGTAGGCCGGAGCGTTCTGCCGATGCTTGCGGGTGCCCACCGGGCGCAGCCGGATGCCGCCGTCTTGTCTTTTTGCCATCTGCTCACCATTCTTCCAGTTTCTAGTCAGTTTTTAGTATAGCAGGAAATGGCTTTGGGTACAACGCCTATCTGTATGTATCCATTTTTCCCTGCTCAAAAAAAGCGGGGTGCCAGATCAGCTTCTTCTGGCACCCCGTCAAAAATACATTTTTCCTGAAACGCCTTATTCTGCGTCCAGATCTTCTTCGGTCTCAGCAGCAATATAGATCGGTCTGTGCTTTGTTTCAAGATATGTTTTGGCAAGGTACTCGCCCGCAATGCCCGTACACAGCAGCTGCACACCACTGCACAAAAGGATAATGCAGACAAGGCTCGGCCAGCCGGAAGTAGGGTCGCCGAACATCAGTGCACGCACCACCACGATCACGATGCCTACAAACGCCAATACGCAAAAGGCAAGGCCAAGGCCCGCCGCCATCAGCAGTGGAGCTGTGGAAAAGCCCACAATGCCTTCGATCGAATATTTGAGCAGACCCCAGAAGTTCCACTTTGTTGTGCCCGCCACACGCTCTACGTTTTTGTAGTCGATCCACTTTGTTTTAAAGCCGACCCAGCTGAAAATGCCCTTGCTGAAGCGGTTATATTCCGCCATGCTCAGCACGGCATCAGTCATTTTGCGGCTCATCAGGCGGAAGTCTCTTGCTCCATCCACGATCTCTGTATCCGAGAGCTTATTGATGATCTGATAAAACTTTTTGGCAAACCAGCTGCGAACGGGCGGTTCACCCTCTCGTGTCGTGCGGCGGGTGGCCGCGCAGTCATATTCGCCGGAGAGCAGCAGCTCCAGCATTTCCGGCAGCAGCGAGGGCGGGTCCTGCAGATCCGCATCCATCGTTGCTACATAATCGCCCTTTGCCGCTTTTAATCCGGCATAAATGCCTGCTTCCTTGCCAAAGTTCCGGCTGAAGGAGATGTACCGCACACGGGCATCTTTCCGGTGCAATTCCCGCGCGATCTGCAGTGTGCGGTCTTTTGAGCCGTCATCCACAAAGATGAACTCAAAATCTGCTCCGTGGGATATTCCCATCTGCTGTGCGATCTTACTGGCCTCTTTATAAAAAATGGGAAGTGATTCTTCCTCATTGTAGCACGGAACGACCAAACTTATCAGCATTCCTGTTTCTCCTTTTGTGCAATATTTAAAATCATTGTAGCATACCCCCACCCTGGTTTCAACCGTTTTCGGCATTTTGCCCGGCGGTTTTCAGCACACTTTTGCAATAAAAACATTTTCTATGGCTTTTTAAGTTTTTGTACGCTATAATAAGTAGGATTTCATAAACCTTATAATGCAAGAAAGCAAGAAAGAAGGAGTATCGCCTTGAACAAGATGCTAGGCTATCTGAAGGACTACAAGCGCGAGAGCGTGCTTGCGCCCCTTTTCAAGATGCTGGAAGCCACGTTCGACCTGTTCGTGCCGCTGGTCATGGCGGATATCGTGAACATCGGCATTGCCGCCCACGACTTCCACTATATTCTTGTGCGGTGCGGCATTTTGCTGCTGCTGGCCATGATCGGCCTTGCCTGCAGCCTGACGGCACAGTATTTTTCCGCAAAGGCGGCCGTGGGCTATTCCACAGCTCTGCGCCACGCCCTGTTTGAGCACATCCAGACCCTGAGCTTTACCGAGATGGACACCCTCGGCACCAGCACCCTGATCACCCGTATGACCAGCGACGTGAATCAGGTGCAGAGCGGCCTGAACCTGTTTTTACGCCTGTTCCTGCGCAGCCCGTTCGTGGTGATCGGTGCCATGGTCATGGCCTTTACGGTGAATTCCCGTGCAGCGCTGATCTTTGTAGTGACCATCCCGCTGCTGAGCGTGGTGGTGTTCGGCATCATGGCTGCTACCCGGCCCCTGTACAAGACGGTACAGAATCGCCTTGACCGGGTGCTGGGCCTGACCCGCGAAAACCTGACCGGCGTGCGCGTGGTGCGCGCCTTTGATAAGGAAAAGAGCGAGGTAGAGCGCTTTGAGAATGCCAACGACCTGCTGACCAAGATGCAGCTCCATGTAGGCCATATCTCTGCCCTGATGAACCCGCTGACCTATGTGCTCATCAACATTGCCATTGTGGCGCTGCTATATGTGGGCAGCATTGAGATCAATGTGGGTGGCATGGCTTCCGGCGACGTGATTGCGCTGGTGAACTACATGAACCAGATCCTTGTGGAGCTGGTCAAGCTGGCAAACCTGATCGTGCAGGTGAGCAAGGCGCTGGCCTGCGCAGGCCGCGTGCAGGCTGTGCTGGACACCACGCCCGGCATGGCCTTCCCGGAAAAGCTTCTGGGCGAGGTGCCCGCCGAAAAATCCGGCGATGCTGTGCGCTTTGAGCATGTAAGCCTGACCTATGCGGGTGCCGGTGCACCCAGCCTTTCCGACATCAGCTTCACTGCAAAGCGCGGCCAGACCATTGGTGTCATCGGCGGTACCGGCAGCGGCAAATCCAGCCTTGTCAACCTGATTCCCCGCTTCTACGATGCCACCGAAGGCACGGTGGAGATCATGGGCCGCGATGCCCGGAACTATCCCCGCGAAGAACTGCGCGGCAAGGCAGCCATGGTCATGCAGAAGGCCCAGCTCTTTGGCGGCACCATCCGCTCCAACCTGCTGTGGGGCAACAAGAATGCCACCGATGCGGACCTGTGGGCTGCACTGGAAACAGCACAGGCTGCGGAGTTCGTCAAAGCCAAGCCCCTTGGGCTGGACGAGCCTGTGGAGCAGGGCGGTCGCAACCTGTCCGGCGGACAGAAGCAGCGCCTGACCATCGCCCGCGCCCTTGTGGGCAAGCCGGAAATTCTGATCCTTGACGACAGCGCCAGCGCACTGGACTACGCCACCGATGCTGCTCTGCGCAAGGCACTGGCTGCTCTGCCCGGCAGCCTGACCGTGTTCATCGTGAGCCAGCGCGCCGCCAGCCTGCAGTACGCGGATCAAATTCTGGTGCTGGACGACGGCCATCTGGTGGGCATCGGCACCCACGACCAGCTGCGCCAGACCTGCCCCGTCTACGAGGAGATCTACGAGAGCCAGTTCAAGAAAGGGGATGCGCAGAAATGAGTGCAAAAGCAAAAACAAAGCTGACCCCGCAGCAGCGCAAGGCCACCTTGACCCGTGTTCTGGGCAAAATCAAACCTTATTCCCTGTTTGTGGTGTGCAGCCTTGTGGTGGCCGCTGTGAGCGTGGGCGCACAGCTGTATATCCCCATCCTCTGCGGCAGCGCCATTGATATGATGCTGGGCAAGGGTGCCGTAGATTTTGGCGGTGTGATGCGCATTATCATCGAGGTGCTGGTGGTTGCCGGTGTGGCCGCTCTTGCGCAGTGGCTGCTGAGCGTGTGCAACAACCGCATCACCTTCCTTGTCAGCCGCGACCTGCGCAACGAAGCCCTGCGCAAAATTCAGACCCTGCCGCTTTCCTACCTCGACAGCCACCCCTCCGGCGATATCGTCAGCCGCATGGTGGCCGATGTGGATACCTTTGCGGACGGCCTGCTGATGGGCTTTACACAGCTGTTCAGCGGCGTGCTGACCATCCTCGGCACCCTGCTGTTCATGCTCAGCGAGAATGTGCCCATCACGCTGGTGGTGGTGTGCATCACCCCGCTGAGCCTCGTGGTGGCAAGCTTCCTTGCCAAGCGCAGCTATGGTTACTTCCAGAGCCAGAGCGCCGTGCGCGGCGAGCAGACCGCGCTGGTCAACGAGATGATCGAGGGCCAGAAGGTGGTGCAGGCCTTCGGCCACGAGGCCGAGAGCCTTACCGCCTTTGACGAGGTGAATGGCCGTCTGCAGGACGTGAGCCTGAAGGCCATCTTCTTTTCCAGCCTGACCAACCCCGCCACCCGCTTTGTGAATAACATCGTGTACGCAGGCGTGGGCCTTGTGGGTGCCGTGTACGCGGTGCGGGGCGGCATCACCATCGGCCAGCTGAGCGTGTTTTTGAGCTACGCCAACCAGTACACCAAGCCCTTCAACGAAATCTCCGGTGTAGTCACCGAGCTGCAGAATGCTCTGGCCTGCGCCGCCCGCGTGTTTGAGCTGCTGGATGCCGACGATCAGGTGCCGGAAGTCGAGAACGCCTCCGTGCTGCAGCCGGACGGCCATGTGCAGCTGGAGGATGTTTCCTTCCGCTACCTGCCCGACCGCCCGCTGATCGAGGGCCTTTCCCTCGACGTAAAGCCCGGCCAGCGCATTGCCATCGTCGGCCCTACCGGCTGCGGCAAGACCACCCTCATCAACCTGCTCATGCGCTTCTATGATGTGAACGGCGGTTCCATCAAGGTGTCCGGCACCGACATCCGGGATGTGACCCGCGCTTCCCTGCGCGGCAGCTACGGCATGGTGCTGCAGGATACATGGCTGCGGGCCGGTACCGTGCGGGAAAACATTGCCTACGGCAAGCCGGATGCAAGCCTTGAAGAGATCGTGGCAGCAGCCAAAGCCGCCCATGCAGACAGCTTCATCCGCCGCCTGCCGGAGGGCTACGATACCGTCATCGCCGAGGACGGCGGCAACATCAGTCAGGGCCAGAAGCAGCTGCTGTGCATTGCCCGCGTGATGCTCTGCCTGCCGCCGATGCTGATCCTGGACGAAGCAACATCCTCCATTGATACCCGCACCGAGGTGCGCATCCAGAAAGCTTTTGCCCGCATGATGCAGGGCCGTACCAGCTTTATTGTGGCGCACCGCCTTTCCACCATCCGCGAGGCGGACGTGATCCTTGTGATGAAGGACGGCCACATTGTGGAGCAGGGCAGCCACGACGAGCTGCTTGCTGCAAACGGCTTCTACGCCAAGCTCTACAACAGCCAGTTCGAGGGCGTGGAGACCTGAGAGTTCCTGATAATAATAACAAAAAGGAGCGATGCAGCGCATCGCTCCTTTTTGTTATTATTTGCTTTCAACTTTCTGCACGATGGGTTCATCGGGCGGCGGCGTGAGGGTAGAGTGCTCCACAATGAACTGCTCCGCCCTCTCCCGGGCCAGACGCTGGCGCACCTTGCGTGCATCGTTGGCGGGGAAAGTGCGCTCACCGTCCAGCTTGGCATCCCAGTGGGCAGCAGCTGCTTCCACCTCGGCGTCCGTGGGTGCAAGGCCCTCCTTTTCTGCCACCAGCAGAAGCCCCAGCCAGCTGCGCAGCTTGCGCTCTGCCTGCGTGTGGAGCCATGCACGGAACTCTTCCACCGTCTGGCCGCGCACTTTAAGGAACTGGTCAAAGTTGATGCCATTGGCCTGCAGGCTCAGGTTGAACTGGCGCTGCTCGGCAAAATAGTTACCGCCCACCAGCTGCTTTGGCAGCGGGCCTTTCACTGCATCGCCCAGCTGCCATACCAGCTCCTTGCGTGCCCGCTGCTCAGCCTGGGCACAGCGCTGTGCCCAGATCTCGCGGGCCACCTGCTGCCGCAGCGCCGCCTTGCCCGCTGCATCGGCTGCACGTTCTTCGTCGCCGTGGTGACGGTTGATCTCCAGTTCAATGGTCAGCTGCCGGATGGGGTGCGGCTCAATGGGCTGCACGAAACCGGTGTATGCTCCCACTTCCAGCGGCGGCAACGCGTAGAACTGCGCCCCCGCCCGGAAGCCCTCGGCCCGGTTCACCGCCAGCAATTCAAAATCCGGGTCGGTCACCGGCACCACATGGTACTCCTGCACCAGCTGCTCATACAGCGCCGAAAAGCCGCCAAGAATGGTGCGATTCACCGCCTCGGTCAGCAGACCGTCCTCTTCCTGCGGCGCGTCCGGCTCCGCCTGCACCTGTGCAACGGCTGCCGCCAGCTCCTCGGCACCGGCTGTGAATACCAGACGGCAGTCGCCCGGCTCAGCCATGCCAAAATGTTCTAGTTTCATCCTCTTTTCCCCTTTCAGCGGGCAATGCCCACGGTCAGCACCAGCAGGGCCACACCTATCACGGCATACAGCACCTCGGCTCCCAGCGTGGCCCGGTCGCCTTCCACGTACATCTTCTCCGGGTCGTCGGGGTCATAGTATAAGGTGACGGTATCCCCCACCGTAAAGCTCTTGCCCCGCGCAGGCTTCGGGTAGTGCAGCCGATGGCTGCCGCCTGCGGTGGTAAAGGCCAGCACATAGGCACCGCCATCCCGGCTCCGCACGGTGCCCTCCACCGTGGCCGTGACCTTCTGCCCCTGCGTGCACAGCCTGCGCCGTGCCAGCACGCTGCGCAGAGCCATAAAGAACATGATGCCTGCTCCCAGCAGGAAAATAATGATATTGAACATTCTGCATTTCCCTCGTTTTCTCAGTCTGCGCGCAGGACACCCTCCCGGCGCGTCCTGTTTATTGTATCACACTTTGGCAAAAATTTCGCCCTGCAGCTGCCATTCAGAATGCATCAATTTTCAAGCAAAATTTTGTCGAGAAAAATTAAAAATAATGCTTGACAATTCTGCCATATCTGGTATAATAACTATCGTTCCGAGCGACACAGCTCACGAACAAAACAGAATATGCGGATATGGCGGAATTGGCAGACGCGTTAGATTCAGGTTCTAATCGGGGCAACTCGGTGGAGGTTCAAGTCCTCTTATCCGCACCATGACGAATGTTCTTACAGCATTTAGCTGTCAAAGAACATTCGTCATTTTTTTATTTGCTAAATAGCGACATCACAGGGGGCGTAGTTCACAACTACGCCTTTTCTTGTATTCACCGACACATCAGGTGTCGGCAAAGGAAGTGCGCTTGGAATCTCGATGGTGCCCACGCAGTTGTAGTGAATGCGGAGCCGCTGCTCCCATACACCGTTGACCTTTTCTGCATTGAACACTTCGATTTTTTCCACCAGTTCATTCAGCATCCGGGGTGTCAGCTTTTTTGCTCTGGTGTACTTGCGAACCAGACTGATAAACATATCCGTTGTCATGGTGCGGCTGCTCTGCTTTTCGATTTCGGAGCGGAGCTGTTTGATTTTCTCGGTCAGCTCCTTTTGCTCGTCCTCATATCTCCGGGACATTCTGGAAAAGCGTTCATCAGAGATTTTGCCGGAAACGTTGTCCTCATAGATGCGCTCAAAGAGGCCGTCCAGTTCTTCATCACGGGCAAGGAGAGCTTTCAACTCTTTCTCTTTCAGCTTGCGGTCGGCTTCGTCCGCCTGCTGGGAGTGCCCGATAACAGCTTTCAGAAAGTCGTCCTCGTAGAGGCTGGCAAACTTGGTCAGCCGCCGAATCTCGCCCAGCACCACTTCTTCCAGAAAGTCTACCCGGATGTAGTGGGTGGATTGACAGGTACCACGGTTGCCCTTGTAGTTGGAGCAGTTGAAATACTTGATTTCCGGGTTGCCCTGATTGAAGTGGAAGTGCAGATTGCAGCCGCAGTCTGCGCAGACAAGCAGGCCGGAGAACATATTGTGTTCTCCGTTGCTGGTACGGCGTTTGCGCATCTTTCCACGCTTCTGCTGTACCTGTTCAAACACGGCACGTTCAATAATGGGTTCGTGAACATTTTGGAACACTACCCAATTTTCCGGGTCGTTATGAATCCGCTTCTTATTCTTGTAGGACTTGGAGTAGGTTTTGAAGTTCAGAACATCACCACAATACTCCTGCTGGTACAGAAGATGGGTAATCGTGGAACCATTCCACTTGGTGGCGGGGCGCATCTTGGTCTTTCCGGGACGGCCGATGCCTTTCTGAATCCAGTAGGCCTGCGGCGTCAGGATGCCTTCCTTTTCAAACTGGGTGGCAATCTGTTCCGTGCCAAAGCCCTCCAACGTCATATCAAAAATGCGCCGGACAACTTGTGCAGCTTCTTCATCAATGACCCAGTACTTGGGGTTGTTCGGGTCCTTGATATACCCATAGGGAGGAAGTCCCATCGGTTCGCCGGAGTTGCCTTTGATTTTATTACTGATACGGCGTTTCTTGCTGATGTCACGGGCATACCACTCATTGAACAGGTTTCGGATGGGTGCCAGTTCGTTTTCTCCCTCGGCCGTGTCGATGTTGTCCGAAACGGCAACAAGTCGGATGTCATGGTCTGGGAAAAATTCTTCTGTCAGCCGCCCGACCTCGATATAGTTTCGGCCCAGACGGGAAAGGTCTTTGACGAACACAGCAGAGGCTTTTCCTTGTTCAAGCTGCTGCATCATTTCAACGAAACCGGGACGGTTCATGGTCACGCCGGAAATGCCATCATCCAGAAAGTGAACCAGATTGGTATAGCCTTTTTCCTTTGCAACTTTGGTGAGCAGTTTCTTTTGGTTGCCGATGCTGTAACTCTCGCCCTCCAAATTATCATCACGGGAAAGACGCTCATAGAGAAAAGCGGTTGCTTCACGGGATTTCTTGTTACTCGACTGTTTCATACTCGCTCCTTTCTTGGGACAGTCGAATAGCAAATTCACTTGTACACCTATATTATAACACAATCCGCTTTCTCTGTCCGCTGCCTCCCGAAAGGTCATTATAATTTTTCGCTTTCGGATTTCATCAGCCGGAGAAGAACTTCTCCTAAGGTCTGGGAACTTTCTTCTTTGAACACCGGCTCAACAATAAAGGAGCGATTGCCAATACGATAAGTCGAATCCAGAGTAAGCTTCTCTGGATTTTTTGTTTTTTCCGGGTTTGTCTTTTTCGCTTGCATCGTAAAAATCCCCTTTCTTAAAAATCAAAAAACGAGCCAACGGACGGCTGCTGGCAGCAGCCCACGGGAATCTCACCCCTGCATTCCTCATGCAGCCCTACTCATTGCCTGCGACGCTCTGAACGCTCGGACTTTGACGGTAAGGGAGTATCAGCCTGCCTGTATGTCATGGCCCGCAAGCAGCCGCGCTTGCATTGCGGCGTGGTGATGATCGCTCCACTTTTCAAAGAAAAGCATCGTGGCGCACCAACCGTCCGGCTCGATACAGACAGCAACGTATCCGTTTGCTCTATGATGCACCGCCATTGTCCTGCGGGCTTTCTTTGTCAAAGAACTAGAAAAGGCACCGTATGGAAAGGGGAACAGCACACGATGCCTACGTTGAATCAGGTCAAGTCAAAATCAAGGATAGCAATTATCAGTTTTGCTTCCAGACGATTGCGCAGTTCTTCATCAACTTGCAGACGAGGATAGCCGTCAGAGCCATAGCTCGTCCGAGTTGACAGTGCAGCAATGTAGCTAGAATAATGCCGGACTACCCGGCTCACTGCTTCGGCGTCTCCTGCAACAGCGGCAGCGATTATCGGGTAAGGAAGCAGCGATGCCCGTGTGTGAGCAGATTTAGTCATCCGCTTCACCTCCCATCAGCTTTTTCAGCAGCCGATAGGCTTTATACCTGCGAGTATTGACCGTTCTTCTGGCCATGCCCATGCACTTTGCTATCTGTTCGTCTGTCATCCATAGAAACCAGTGCATCATAAAAATTTCCCGGTCTTTTGGTGACAGCCGTAGAAGTGCTGTGGCCAATCGGTCGTTCTCGATTAGCACAACAGCATTTCCCACGGGAAAAGCCGTATACTCCCATGAGTAACGATCGTAAACTGCAAGCTGGGCCACATCTGCCTCGGACAGTTCTTCCAAAGATGCAAAACGTTTTTGATGACGGCTGATCTGCCGATAGCCGTTACATGCCTCGCATTTCAACACCTTTTTGCAGTAGCTGTCAAAGGCGTGCTGCTTGTGTTCGTAGTAGCGGTTTGGTTTCAAGTTTTCACCTCCCCTCGTGCTGGGAGGCAGCTCTTTTCTTCCCCTTTCGCTCACTACTCGTTCACCAACGGGTTCATTTGGCTGATTTTTAAGATTGGTATGAAAATTTTTCCTGCCGTTCATAGAATTGTTCCTTTCGTTCTGTTCGGGTTTATAGGCCGGAGCAAAACGAGGCGGAGAACGGCATCCGATACCCAATCGTAGGTTGTCAAAATGCGGGGCTTTATCGGATGTGAATTGAAGTATATAAAAAGCGAGCCACAACTCACTTCTATGAGTATGGCTCGCCCCTACGTTATTTGAATATTTTTTTAATTGGTGTTAGGGCTTTTCGAGTGGGCGGTAAGCCCCATTTTATTTTGAACTCCTTTATTTTGATACTCTTATCCATATAGCTCTTTGCTTCAAATTATGAGCTATAACTCACATAATGTGAGTTGCATGGCTATTTATATGAGCGATAGCACACCCTACAATGAGGTAGAGGTGATGTATAGTGAACAATCCTCTTGACTTGTTTGCATGGAAAGTGCGGTCAGAACGCAAGCGACAGCATTTGACACAGAGAAAATTGGCTGAACGGCTCAATATGAACGCCCGTACAATCATAGATTTGGAAACCTGCCAGAGTAACCCCAAATTTGAAACGGTGGCTCTTGTCGCCAAAGAGTTAAATATCAGCGTGGATGCTGCCATTTTTCCAGACATGGTAAATCAGACGGTTTCAAAAACAGTTGTAGACTTCTTTGCCGGGAAAAGTGAGGCGGAAATTGAAAAATATATTGCGCTTTGCAAACAGGCGGAAGCATTTCAAAAAGACGAATAACGCGGCCGGATATATCAATCCCGGCCGCGTTATTTTTTACCTATTTGTTTCTATGCGGACGGATTATGATATACGCACAATGGAACCTCCGCATCGCATACGCTGAATTTTGTTAAGCAAGGCTCCATCCAGCCGCATTCTTTCGGATGTTGACAAACTCCTGATAAATGCCGGGCTGCTTCAAAAGTTCTTCGTGCGTGCCCTGCTGTGCAATCTGGCCGTTGTCAATGACCAAAATCTGATCGGCATTCTGGATGGTATTCAGACGGTGGGCGATTACGAGAAGTGTCTTGCCCTTTACCAGTTCCGAGATGGCCTCCTGAATATAGCTTTCGTTATCAGTATCTACGCTTGCGGTAGCTTCATCCAAAATGATGATAGGGGCATCTTTCAAAATGCAGCGTGCAATCGAGATGCGCTGCTTTTCACCGCCGGAGAGTGTAGCACCGCCTTCACCAACTACGGTCTGGAATCCATCAGGCAACGCCATGATGAAATCATAGCAGCGGGCCTTCTTAGCAGCTGCATAGACTTCTTCCTCTGTGGCGTCCGGTTTGCCTATGCTGATATTGTTGTAAATGGTATCTTGGAATAAGTACACTCGCTGGAATACCATGCTGATCTGCTCCATCAGCTCTGCCAAAGGCACGTTCCGAATGTCCATACCTCTTATTATTATGCTGCCAGATTTTACATCCCAAAGCCGAGCCAGCAAATTGGCAATAGTAGACTTTCCGCTGCCAGAAGGTCCGACTAAAGCAGTCATAGAATCTTTCTTCATGGCAAAGCTGATATGATGCAGAACTTCTTTGTCCTGATAAGCAAATACAACATCGTTAAACTGAACTTCTGGCTGTCCCGGCTGTGCCTGTGCAGGAAGATGCTGCTTGCCCGTGTCGGGAAGTTCAGGCTCATTTAGGACTGCTTCAATGCGGTCAAGAGCTGCATTCATAACGGTAAGGCGAGATGCTTCCCCATAAAGAGCTTTCAGCGGTCCAAAGAGGTCAAACACAAACAGCAGAACACCAAGCACATAGGCCAGCGGAAGTGCGCCGCGCTGTTCCAATACAATCGACAAGCCGAAAATCGCCGCAATACCAATGCCGTAAAGGATATTCAGACTCATTGTCCATGGTGTCATTTTCTGCTCAAAAGCAAGGGAGGTGTTTCTGGAACGCTGGAAATTGTCAGTCAGTTCTTCTGATTTTTCGCCCAGCAGGTTGTAGCTCTTGATGACGCCAATGCCCTCCACAAAGGATAGCACCGCATCGGTCAGCCGTTCGCTCTGCTCCTGCCGCTCTGCGGCTTCCCGCAGGGAAACCTTGTTCATTCCTTTTGACACCAGCCATGCCAGAACCGTGACGGCGGCAGCAATCAAACCAAGCTGTACGTTCAAATAAAACATGAATACCAGCAGAATCAAGGAGGACAGCAGATAGCCCATCATGTTGCCCAGCGTACTCATAGCGACTTCTTCAATGAATACCATATCCGTGCTAAGAACAGAGCTGATTTTGCCAATGTTGCCGGAAGTAAAATAGCCCATCGGAAGTTTCCGCAGATGGCTGCCCAGTTCCATGCGTTTATCCGCAAACATCAAATATCCTGCGGCACTTTGCAGGCTGTCGCTGAGGTAATGAACAAGCATTTGCACCAACACTGCTGCGGCAAGTCCAAGGCCGATATAAAGGCAAGTCTGGCTGGTCAGTGTGTCAGCTGCAAAGCGGCTTAAAACTACAAAGGCAAGAACAATTGGCATTTTTGACAAAATGGATTCCAAAAACGCACAAACGAATGCACCTTGAATACGGCCTTTATAACGGCCGGAGAGTTTCAAAATTCTTGAAAACATCGCAAACATTTAGGCTCCCTCCTTTGCAGTGTGTACTTTCCATTCGGCACTGTCCTGTGCGGCTTTCCACAATTTCTGATATTCAGGGCAGGAGCGAATCAAATCCTGATGCTTACCCGCTGCTACCAATTTTCCGTGGTCGATGACACAAATTTGATCGGCATTCATAATGGCGGGCAGTTTGTGAGCAATCACCACGAGGGTCTTGCCTTTTACAAGTTCTGCAATGGCTGCTTCCATCTTTTCTTCATTTTCGGGGTCAGCATAGGCTGTTGCTTCATCAAGAACCACAATGGGGGCATCCTTTAAGATTGCTCGCGCCAGAGAAATACGCTGACGCTGACCGCCGGAGAGCATTTTTCCGGCATCGCCTGCCATGGAGTGAATGCCCTGCGGAAGTTTTTCAATGAACTCCATGCACTGAGCTTTCTTTGCGGCCTCTATTACTTCTTCATCCGTTGCAGTCAACCGACCGAGCCGGATGTTTTCCAGCAGAGAAGTATTAAACAAATACTGATCCTGCGCCACATAGGAGATACGACTGTTCAATGCTTCAAGGCTCATATCGCAAAGTTTCTGTCCGCCGATGGAAATGCTGCCCTTTTGCGGGTCATAATAGTGAATCAGCAGTTTTGCCAAGGTACTCTTGCCTGAGCCAGATTCACCGACAAGAGCAGTTTTTTGTCCAGCCTTTGCCGTAAAGGAAATATCATGGAGAACTTCATCCTCAACCACCGCGGGCTTTCCATCCGGGCTGGGCTGTGTTGTCTGGTAAGCGAAAGAAACATGGTCGTAAGTAATGGTGTCATCTATTCCATGGAATCTATCATTCGTCTGCTGAAGTTCCGGCGCATCCAACACCTGCTCCAATGCGGAGATTTTATAGTTGAGCTGGGGCATGGTTGGCAGAAAGCCAAGAGATTTCAGCAGCGGCATACCGATACTCAAAGAAAGACACAGCACCAAAATCAAATTGGGCAGAGCCGACCAGCCGCAGAGGACAAACCATGCACCCACAGGCAGGGTCAGGATGATGGTACAAGGAAGCAGGCTGCTGTAAATCGCCATCCACGGCCATGCCGCCCTATACCATGCCAGTGTATAGTTCCGATAATCTGATATATCTTTGCGGAACCGTTCGTAAGAATCTGCGTCTTTATTGAAAACCTTGACGACTTCCATACCGTTGATGTACTCAATAATGGTATTGTTCATCTTTTGCCCGGCCATATAGTAAGGTCCCATTTTCTTCATACCAACGGAATACATCGTCATCATGGCAACTAAGCTAAGCGGAATGGATGCCAAAGATAACAGTGCCAGCTTCCAGTCTACAAAGAACATTGCCACATAAACTGCAATGGGAACCATCAGGTTGGCGATGCCCTCCGGCATAGAGTGTGCCAGCAGAACTTCCAGACTGTCTACATCGTCCACGAACAGCTTTTTCACGGTGCCAGTGCCTTTGTCCTGAATAACACCCAGCGGCAGTTTTTCAAACCGTTTTTGCAGAGCCGTCCGCAGGCGGAGCAGCGTGTCATAAGCTGCTTTATGAGAGAGATTCAGGCCCCAGCCATAGAAAAGAGCTTGCAGCACCAGACATACCAAGACCAGTATGACATGCTGGATGATAAAGGAAGCAGTGATTGCCTCCCCCATGACCAGCGGTGCAATTACCTGATATGCCAGCACAAAGGGAAAAACACCCAGCAGAACACTGACCAGCACGATGGCTGTTGCAGCATAGAGGCCTTTTTTATGAGGTCCGGCATATTCAAATACTTTTTGGAACATAAGTCCAACCTCCTATCATGTGAAATATTTTTCAGAAAGAGATTTCAAAACCGTTGGTGATAACTGCTGATTTTGAATTGTTCCATCATCATCCAGCTGCACAACCTCTGTGCAGGTACGGACAATAAATTCAAAATCATGAGAAACCACGAACACGATTACCCCGGAATCGGAAAGTTGTTCAATCAGCTTGCTGACACGCACCATAGAATCATAATCCAAGCCGCTGGTGGGCTCGTCGAAGTAGATTACGGGGCTGTCCTTTACGATTGCCACTCCAATGGTAACCCGTTGTTTTTGACCGCCTGAAAGCGACGCTGGATGTCTTTCCCGATAGTCCGACAGTTCCAATGCGTTCAATACTGCATCTATTTTTTCTTTGCAATCTTCCTGCATTCCAAGGGAAAGCTCTTCTTCCACGCTGCTGGCAAAGAGTTGATAGTCTGTATCCTGCATAACAAGATAGGAAAGTGACCGCCGCTGCCGGGGTGTGAGCTTTTTTCCATCAAGACGAACTTCTCCATGCCGCTGTTTCAACAGGCCAGTCAGAATAGACAGGAGCGTTGTTTTTCCGGCACCATTATGGCCTAAAATGCCTATCACGTCCCCTGAATGAGCTTCAAAGCTGACATTTCGGAATACATCCGGTCCTTTCTTGTAGGCAAAGCCTAAATCGTGGACTTCTAGTAAGTGCGTTGTATTTTGAGAATGCGACTTTTCCTGATAATGCTCTGCATCACGTTCCGGGTATGCGGTCCGCAGACCATAAGAAATTCGTGTTTCTTCGGGCAAAGAGCAAAACTGTTCCCTTGTGAACTCATGCTCAATTTTTCCATTCTGTATCAGAAAAGCTCTGTCAATCAAATCTCGCAGATAGTAAAAGCGGTGTTCTACTACAAAAATGGTATAGCCGGCACTCTTGAGCTTTTCCATGATTTCAGCAAGCCGTTTGGTGGCGGCATAGTCCAGATTGGCCGATGGTTCATCAAAGATGTAGACCTTTGGGGCAAGCGCATAAACAGAGCCAATCGCAATCTGCTGTTTTTCTCCGCTGGATAACGCAAAAATACTTCGATTCAGGTATTCGACCAACTCCAATTCTTTGACTGCTCGTGCAATCCGGTCAATGGTTTCCTCACGGGCCAGTCCGAGATTTTCACAGCCGAACGCCAATTCTCGTGTGGTATCGGTCATAAAAAACTGTGAGCGTGGGTCTTGAAAGACAGTTCCTACCTGTCCGGCCAGTTCGGAGGGCTTCATTTCCAAAAGCGAATGTCCATCCATAAGCAGATCGCCTTTAATTTCACCGGGGTAAAAATGTGGAATAAGTCCATTGAGGGAACGAATCAACGTTGTCTTGCCGCAGCCACTTCGCCCGGTCAGAAGAATAAACTCGCCGGTCCGTACAGTCATGTCAATGCCGCGGAGGGTAAAATTTTTGCTTTCTTCATAACGAAAGCTGAAATTCTGGAATGAGATCATCGTCATACCCTCCACAAAATGATTTTGCCGATTTGGGTCTGGTCAATAAAAAGCAGTCCGACCAAAAAGAGGATACCAAGCAGTGATACCACAATTTCCGGCCATGCAAAACGAATCGGGCGCAGTGCATACCGCTTACATTCCAATTCCAGACCACGCGTTGTGCCGGAGGCCGCCAGTTCATCGGTAACTTTCAAGCAGCGCATCAGCAACGGTATCAAAATGTACTCTATGGTTGCTAATGGGTGACATACCCGCTTCCACACTGTATCGCTGATACCGCGAATATCCATTGTGCTTCGGATTTGCCGATATTCAATCCGTAGGGTAGGAATATAACGGAACATGACCACAAGCGGAATCGTAACTGCCTGCGGCAGCCGCATTCTTTGGAGGGCTACCATCAAGTCATCCATATAAGTGGTCCGCAATATCCAGAGCCCCATCATTACAATGGGAATCAGTTTCAGAACGGTCACGCCAAATACGCTCATAATCACGCTCAAAACTGGAACTTGCACATAGCGAAGCAAGGCATTAAGATAAGCCACAACGATATAAGTTATTATCATTTTTGCGGCCCATTTTCCGCCATTACCTAAGGCAATGAACAGCCCATAAACCAGCATGAGCGCAAGGCTGACCACTTCTCCGGCCAGAAAATAACTGACAAAACCGATACAGACTAAGAGAAGAATTTTGCAGCGCGGGTCCAGAAGCGCAGTTCCATGAAGGGGCTGTCGCTCAATAATTTGTTTGATTTGTGTTTCATCCATTCTGATGCCTCCTTATCAACAGCAGAGCGCGGGACTACTTCCAGCCCCGCGCTCTGAAATCAGGCAGCCCGTTTGCCTGCGTTTGTATGATGGATTTTCAGGGGGCTGTTCTTGTTATTTTACAGAAACGAGTCCAGCCTTGATGAAATGCTTTTTCAATGCTTTCTGGCCGATAAATCCGCCAATCAGGCCGCCCACCAGTCCAGCAGCAACAATGACTACCAGCATGGGAACAGAAGTGATATTGAGCATTCCCTGAATGTACTCCGGGGCAATATTGTTTTTCTCCATTGCGCCAACAAACGCACTTTGAAGAAATTTGATGGGGCAGATAGCACTAAAAGCAAAAATAGCACTGAACAGCGCATAGGCCGCCATCATGGACTTCATTGTGATTTCATTTCGGCCCATGATCAGAAAATCGCAGATGACACCGCCAATTACCAAGCCGATGGGAATGAACCAGAAAGCACCTACCAGCAGGAACAGGATAGCCTGAATTGCGGCACAAATGGTAAACACGCCTTTCTTCGGAACTTTGGCCAGCAGAAGCATCATAACGATGCCATTCGGAATAGCCACAACGGACGGATAAAACACGTTGGTCACTGGGCCAGCCACGCTCATAATAGTGCTGATAATCATGCAGATAATCCACATGAGCGCTGTCAGGATGCCAATGAGAATAAAGTCTTTCGCATTCAACTTTTGTTTCATTTTTATGCCTCCTCGCTTTTATCGGAAAATAAAAAATGCGATGTGGTTATTTGAAACTAACCACATCGCAAATTGTACCAATTTAGATTATCAAATCCAACCCAAAACCTACCCGTTTTGACCCAAAAACAGTCAGAAGCTACTTTTTATGGGTATCAAATCGGCTTTCACGGTAGTTCTTTGGTGCCACACCATATCGCTTTTTGAAAGCGGCGGCAAGATTGCTGGGCTTTCCGTAGCCAACGATTGCTGCAATCTCGCTTACATTTCGGTCCCCCTCCAATAGCAGCTGTGCTGCCTGTGTCAAACGCTGTTCAATTATGTATTGATGAATAGGCATACCATAAAATGATGAAAAACCGCGTGTCAATTTTGTTGTGCTTAAATGCACCAGATGGGAAAGTTCTTCACAGGATGGGGCAAACGCAAGCTGACTGTCTATAATCCGTTTAGCTTCCATAATGGCAGTCCGTTCCGTTCTGGACATGGAAACATTTTTTCCCATTAGAATATCCAATTCAAGGACTTCGCCTAAATAAATAGACAATAGCTCCAGAAGTTTTCCGTCAAGATATAAGTAACCCAATCCTCCACGGTATTGTGTAAATTGGCTTGTTTCCGCTAGAATTTGTTCCATGATGGGGGTCACAGGAACTTTTGAAATGCCATCAAGAAGTTTCTTTTCGTAAGCCGTTGCTTCCTGCCCATCAAAATAATCTGTGAGCAGCTGCGAGAAATAGGCAATCGGAATTTTTATACTCTTAAATGAAAAATTGCTATCCTTTTTATAGCAGGCATATTCGGTTCCACCATGTCCCGCATAGATGCAGGATTCATTTTTTTGAATCGTAATGGAACGCTTTTCATCCATGATGCCCCAAGAGATTGCATCATTCAGGCAGAAGATAATCTGCATATAATCTTTACTGACGGTTCCCTGTACATTCATATCCGACTGGTAACACATTTGCCAATCCGAAAAGATGATGCCGTGCTTGATTTGGGTTTGTGCAATTCGTCCTTTCCCCATATCAGACGGAATATCTATTGAAATTGTTTGGGGCGAATTGGCTATCAGGTCGTTGTATAGCTTACCAAGATAGTGACTTCCATGCGTCATAGGATGAGGTTCACCTCCCATTTTGGTTAGTCTGTGCTAATTATGATACTTTATTTTTGCATCACAGTCAAGATGTAGCCAAAAGACAGGGTTTGAATTGTAGTATTAGTAGAGGGGACGGTTTAGGGGAGAACTTACAGAGCAAGCATAGGGAGTGTAGCCACTCCCGGCAAAAATGCTTGCTGGGGAGTACCCCAGACCCCCAAGAAACGAGGTGAAACTATGACGAACCGAACCCGAAAAATTGTTCTGCGTGTTCCCGTGACGCCGGAGGAACGGGAACTTATCCGGCAGAAGATGGTTCTGCTGCACACACGGAATTTTTCTGCCTACGCCCGGAAGATGCTGATAGATGGTTATGTTGTCCACATCGACACCACCGACATCCGGGCGCAGACCGCCGAACTGCAAAAGATTGGTGTCAATATTAACCAGATCGCGCGGCGGCTGAACAGCATGGGGCCGCTGTACACACAAGATGTTGCGGATATCAAAGGAGCGCTGGCGCAGATATGGCAGTTACAAAGATACATCCTATCAAGTCAACGCTGAAAATGGCATTGGACTACATCGAGAATCCAGCTAAGACAGATGAAAAAATGCTGGTGTCCTCCTTTGCCTGTGCCTACGAAACCGCAGACATCGAATTTGAACTGCTGCTCTCACAGGCCATGCAGAAAGGCAACAATCTGGCCCACCACCTGATACAGTCTTTTGCGCCGGATGAAACCACGCCGGAGCAGGCCCACAAGATTGGTCGGCAGCTTGCAGATGAAGTCCTGCAAGGCAAATACCCGTATGTACTGACCACGCACATTGACAAGGGGCACGTCCACAACCACATTATCTTTTGTGCAGTGGACATGGTGAACCAGCGGAAGTATGTTTCCAACCGACAGAGTTATGCCTACATCCGGCGCACCAGCGACCGGCTATGCAAGGAACATGGTCTGTCTGTGGTAATGCCCGGTCAAGACCGGGGCAAGAGCTATGCCGAGTGGGACGCGCACCGAAAAGGCACGAGCTGGAAGGCGAAGCTGAAAGCTGCCATAGATACCACCATCCCGCAGGCCAAGGATTTTGACGATTTTCTGCGGCTCCTGCAGGAGCAAAGCTATGAGGTCAAGAGGGGCAAGTATGTGTCGTTCCGTGCGCCCGGACAGGGGCGGTTCACCCGCTGCAAAACGCTGGGCGAAGCCTACACCGAAGAAGCCATCACCGAGCGCATCAAAGGGCGATTCGTGGAGCGGAAGCCCAAAGAAAACCGCAAAATTTCGCTGCGGATTGATTTGGAGAATAGCATCAAGGCCCAGCAGTCCGCAGGGTATGAGAAGTGGGCAAAACTCCACAATCTGAAACAGGCGGCCCGGACGCTGAACTTCCTGACCGAGCATGAAATCGAAAGCTACCCGGATTTGGAAAGCCGGGTGGCCGAGATCACCGCCGCCAGCACCGAAGCTGCCGCCGCATTGAAAGCAGCCGAACGCCGGCTTGCAGAAATGGCCATGCTGATAAAGGATGTCACCACCTGTAAGGAACTGCGCCCACTGTTGCAGGAGTATCAGCGGGCCGCTGACAAAAAGCAGTTCCGGCGCAAGCACGAGGGCACCCTGATTCTCTATGAAGCGGCGGCCAAGGCTCTGAAAGAGCAGGGCTTTCAAAATCTGCCCGATCTCTACGCCCTGAAAGCTGAGTATAAGCAGCTGGTCGAGCAGAAAGACCAGTTGCAGCGGCAGTACAATGATGCCAAACGCCAGATGCAGGAGTATGGCATTATCAAGCAGAATGTGGACGGCATCCTACGGACAACATTGGGAAAGGAGCAGATGCAAGAACGGTAAGCTGCGCAAGTTTTCCTCACAATCGGCTGACAGTTCAGACAATATCTGCTATAATTAAAACAATGATTCTTAAAAAAATCCTCGACTGGAAAGGAGATTTTTCAATTGGACAACAACCTCATTCCGTATCAGCCTGTAATCTCCGATATTAAAAATTTGATTACCGTCGGCCAGAACGTTGCCTATAATGCAGCCAACCGTGCAATGATTATGACCTACTGGAATATTGGAAAGCGCATTGTTGAAGAAGAACAGAGCGGTGCTGAGCGTGCAGAGTATGGAAAACGCTTAATTCCAGTTCTTTCGGCAGAACTCACAAAGGAATTCGGCAACAGCTATTCCAGCCGAAATCTTCACTATTACCGTAAATTTTACCATTGCTTCCCTGATTCCGAGATTTTGAACACGCGTGTTCAAAATCTTAATTGGTCACATTTTCGTGCTTTGCTACGTGTTCCCGATGAAGATGCCCGTGTTTGGTATATGAATGAAGCGGCTAATGAAAATTGGAGTGTTCGCACCCTTGACCGCAACATTGGCACACAGTATTATTATCGGCTGCTCCATTCTCCGAAAAAAGAAGCCGTCATTGCAGAAATGAAAGAGAAAACGGCAGCAGAACCCAAGCATCAGTTTGAACTTCTCAAAAGTCCCATCGTGGCAGAATTTTTAGGCTTTCGCACCGAAGATTCCTTTGCAGAGTCCGATTTGGAGTCTGCAATTCTTTCTCACATCCGGGACTTCCTCATGGAGATGGGAAAGGGATTTGCTTTCGTGGCCCGACAGCAGCACATTGTGACCGACACGGAAGATTACTACATCGACCTTGTGTTCTATAACATCGAACTGAAATGCTATGTTCTGATTGATTTGAAAATGGGCACGATCACCCATCAAGATGTCGGCCAGATTGATATGTATGTTCGGATGTACGATGAACTCAAATGCAAAGAGGGCGACAATCCCACGATCGGCATTCTGCTGTGTGGCGAAACCAGCGAGGACATCGCGCGATACTCTGTCCTGCATGATAACGACCATCTGTTCATGTCGAAGTATCTGACTTACCTGCCCACTAAAGAACAGCTGCGGGTTGAAATTGAGCGGCAGAAAAATATTTTCTATATGCAACATCCAAAATTGGATAGCAACGAATGATACATTGACAAGAAACGTTTATTAAGGAGAATGTCATGTCGGTGAAAAATCAGCACTTCATCCCACAAGTTTATCTTAAGCAGTGGAATGTAAATGGGGCGGGACAGGTATATTGCTATAAAAAAGAAAACTTGTCTGAAGCTGTTCCCAAAAATATTTCAAAAATTCTATGTCAATCTCATACGTATACAATAGGGTATGACGATTGTTTCTTTATTGATTTTCTTACAGAAGCAAAAAAAGACTTTTCAAAACAATTGGAGAGTATCCTAAAAGAGTATTCAGCAGTTGCGTACTTTGACGGAAAGGAAATCAAGGATTTTTATGCGGCAATTGACTACTTATATCGAGTAGATGAGTGGGATTTTAGAAAGGCAAGTGACTTTCATCTACTGGCTCCTAAAAAGGCAATTGTTGCCCGTATAAAAGAAATCCGAAGTTATATTTTGGAAAACAGATTAGACAATTACGTGGAGAAAAAGTGGTCGCAATCTCTAAATTTGTTTTTGCAGCAACTCAACGATCGAAAAGATTCATATGAAAATGAGCAGATTGATATTGATTCAGCAGTTGTAGATGAAATTGTTTCGACTATGCTTATTTTTATGTGTCGGAATCCTGCTTTTGATTGCTTAGGAGTGTTTCCATGGATTAAAGATCTCCTACTTTCTGCGTTTAACGAACAGCATGACAAATCAGAAGAAACCATTAGCATCGTTAATAAGCAATTGCGGGGGGCATGGCTGTCACAATTGTATAAAGCACTTTATTCAAGTGATACAGGATTTTTCGTGTCATTTTATTCAGCACTGAAACACCGTGCCCAAGCAACTATCATTTATTGTCCCACAGATACAGGAAGCTTTATAACATCAGACAATCCGGCTTTCTCCTACATTGATGCAACAAAACCTACCTACAATGCTATTTATTTTCCTTTGACACCACAATATTTACTACTTATAGGAAATGGTGAAAAATATTCGCTAAACAAGGTAGACTATAAAATTGTATCGAAAAAGGGAGTTAGAAGTTTCAACTCCATTATCTGCAACATGGCATACGAAAAAATCATTTCCAACCGTAGCGAACTCGATGATCTCTTATAATATTCGAGTAATAGAAACAGCCGGACACAGCAGCCACAGGGCCACCGTGTCCGGCTATTTCTGTGTTGACAACGACACATTACTTTGATTAAAAATAATGTGCGGTTGTCGAGCTAGCGGTATTATTCATTCGTAAAATCAAACCTCTGTCCATCAAAATCAGCATCGGTCATGCGCTCTAACTTTGCAATGGTGCTATTTGCCAGCCGCCGCATTTCCGTGTCCATATCCAGCAAAGCGGCCCGCATCTGCGCCATCGTCCGGCGGCGGTCAGAAGTGTGGTACATACAGATCAAATTTTCTTCTTCCACGCTGAAATTCATGGTTAAACCTCCATTTCGTGTTGCTTGCTGCGGGCCGCTTCCTTTTTCGGGCTGGCGGCCTGTTTTGTTTCGGAAAGCTGCTTGCGGACAGAAGCGCGGGGCTTGCAAATGCCCTTGTCCCGATTCTCGTTTTTGTCAATCAGCGCGTAGATGCCGAAACGGTCTTTCACGCTGGACAGGTGCAGGGATTTATACGGCAGCATGGCAAGCAGCTGGTCCGTGTCCCGGCTGGATGCCAGCTTGGTGAAATAGGGCGATACCTCTACCATGAAATGATTCTTGTCCGGGCTGTTGGGAGCCGCCAGCCGCTTTATATCGGTTGCGATACGCTGCGCCTCGGCTTCGATCAGCCCGGCGTGTAGTGCTGCAAGATGTTCTTTGAAATCACTGGGCCGTGCAGGTTCCCGGCTGCGTTGCTCCTGACGGATGGCCGCTTGCAGAAGTTCCGGGTCACGGGGCTGCATTTCATACCGCACGAACTCTCCGAAATATTTGTCCGGGCGACTGTCGAAATGCTCTTTCGGGCCAATCTCCCGCATCCCGCTTTCGTAGATCAGACGGTTGGCACCCACGGGCAGGGCGGCTTCCCGGATGTGCTGGAAGTGCTGCTGATAGTCCAATTCATACAGATTGCCTTGCACGGTTCCGTTGGCTGCGCCGGTCAGCTCCACCGCATAGGCAAGAATCCTGTCGTGGGTCTGCTCGCCGCAGAATTTCCATGTGTTGTAGGCTTGGGTGTCTTTGAGCAGCACATCCCGTTCCCGGAAGCAGAATGTTCCAGAGGGCCGGGACAGCCACAACAGCAGCTTATCTTCCGGCTGGTCGCTGCGGGCGGCCTCCCGCAGCATCTTGATGTCATAGGCAAAATCGCTCTGATAGTATGCGGTGTTCTGGTGCATAATGGCTTCCAGCGCAGCGATCACATCCATATTTTCAAATTTTTGCACGGCTTATACCTCCAATTCCTTTGTCTTTTCCCGTGGCGGCGTTTGCCTGCTCTGCTCCTTTTTTGCGGCATCCAGCTGTGCCCGGATGGATGGCTTTTTCGGCTTGGCCGTGTGGGACTTCTTGGCTTTTGGTGCCTTTTCTTCGGCCTTGACTGCGGCGGCAAGGTCCGTCAGAGAGATTTGTTCTCCGGCTTTTGCTTTGGTCTCCAACTCGCCCAGAGAGGGCGCATTGTTCAGCACACCGTCAATCATGTTTTCGTTCTGTTCGGTGGAAAGTTCTGCGGTGCGCAGCGGATTTTCCCGTAAGAACTCCGGCACCTGCTGGAAGCCCACACTGTCGCAGTAGTGGGCGGTGTCCTGCCCGTTCTGGTGCAGCACCACTACATCCGAAACAGACAGCGAGTGTCCCTTGAAATCTGCCGGATGGTCCACATTGAATGTACGGTAGATGTCCTCCAATGTGATGCCAGCAGTCAGCGGCGCGGCGTATACTTCCGTATAGTTGGCCTTATCCACGGTCAAACCGGCAGCCTGCAGGCGGTCGTAGGGCTCAAAACGGTAATCGCGGGTGGAATCCTCGTTGCGCAGCTGGTAGATGGAAAAGCTGTCCTGCTGCGGTGCTTCAAAGCCTACCGCTGCGTATTCCTCTACGGTCATTCCGGCAGTCGCCGCTTCCTGCGCGATCTCGGCCTGCACCTGCGCCTTGTAGTTCTGCAAGCTCTGGTCAAAGTCAGCCAGCTTGGGCGGTTCCGGCAAGTTATACTGGCCTTGGTTGAGCAGCGGGCGGCAGTCCTGCACATAGGCCACAACAGTGTTGTAATAGGCAGCCTGTTCCGGCGAAATATTCTGTCCTTCCCGCAAAGCGGTGGTGGCCGTCTGCTCCATAGCCGAAAGATTGCAGTGCTGTTTGAGGTACGGAATAAACTCGGTCAGCACCATTTCCCGCTCTGCCTTGTCCTGCTCCCACGCTTCCGGGCCTTTGTTGTGCAGAACAAAATTTTTCCAGTTCTCGTCTTTGGCGTAGTATTCGTGGTAGCTCTGGATGTGCTGAATCAGGGAACCCTCTCCGTCACCAAAATCCTGCCGTCCCTCGTAGTTATCCGGCTGGCCGTTCATAGTAAAGTCAATGCGGAAGGCTGTTTTGTCGTACCAGCCGCCCGTGTAGCCGTCCTTTTCTCGGTCCGTGTGCTGGGCGGTGTCCAGTTCTTCAAAAACGCGGTTTGCCACGGACAGCGGCATGATTTCGCCGTCCTGCAGCTTGTCACTTTCGCTCCAAAGAATTGTGACCGTAGGTTCTGCGGCGGGGTCTGGAATTTTAACGGGTGCGGGAATTTCGTTGGCCTTTTCCGCCGCCTCTCGGAACGCTGTCAGCTTATCGCCCAACAGAACTTCCGATACCGGGGCTGTCTGCCCCAGCAGATTAAGTGCTTCCCGCCCGGCATCCGGCAGAGTCAGACCGGGCGCGTCCAGCTGGCCTCCGTCCAGAGCCTTTTTGTCCGCATCATACAGTGTATAGTCATAGCCGGAATCACAGGTCTGGATGAATAAAATATTGCCGTTGTCCAGCGCAAATGCGGCTTCCTGTGCGGCGGAAAGGTCTGCTTCCCGCTGCTGGCGCAGCTCTGCCAGATGTTCGTCCAGTGCAGAGATCAGCTCATGGGCTGTGCTGCGGATAACTTCCAGAGAGGCTTTCAGTTCGGCCAGTTCCCGGCCAGAACTCCACCCGGCCACATAGCCAAAGGAATACTCGGATGTGTCCAGCCCATAGTGCTGGCAGACGGCATAGGCCACGCTTTCGGCCTGCACCTCGCGGGTGCGGCTGTCCGGGCGGTTGCTCTGTTCCGGGGTGTTCGGGTCGATGGCGTGCAGCTTTGCATGGGCAATTTCGTGGATGGCTGTCTTGATGGTTTGCAGCTGGCTCATGCCCTCTTGGATGGCAATGCGGTTGTCGAGCAGATGAAAGTAGCCGTGCGCCCCGCCCTCGATGTCCTCAAACCCGATGGGCAACGGGGATGACTGCTCCAATGCCTTGAAAAAATCTTGGTAGTCCTGCACGCTGCCGGACAGTTCATTCACCGCGATAGAGGGCAGCGGTTCGCCCTCGGTCTGGCTGACATCGAACACGGACACCACCTTGAAAGCCGGTATCTGCACCGTCTTTTCTTCCGTCAGCGGCTTGCCGTCCTTGTCCAGAATCGGCTTGCCCTGTTCGTCCCGCTTTTCCATCTTCTGCTTGACCTTGTATGGCGCAGGAGCAAGGATTTTGATGCCTTTTTCGCCTTTCTTTACGGTGCGGTGGAACGTGTCTTTCCACTTGTTGAAGCCCGCCACCAGTTGGCCGCCCTGCATGGCAATCAGCAAGGTGTTGTTGAAGCTGTAATTGTGGAACTTCGCCATCGTGGTGAGATAGGCTTTGTAGCGGTCGCTGTCGAACAACTGCTGAATGCCTGTTTCCAGCCGGTCCGTGATTTCTTTCATCCGTTCTGCGCTGTCCTTACCGTTCAGGATAATGGGAATAACTTTCTGCGGTTCTGTTTCAGGTTGAACAGGCGGCGGGATATTGGCTGCATCCCGCATGACTTCCGGCACAGGAAAGGACAGTACCCGGTATTCCTCCGGCACAGGCTGGCCTTCGTGGACTTTCTGCCACTCGTCCCCACTTTTGACAAGGTAGCCGTACTGGGTAAATGCACCCTGCTCCTGCTGGGCCACATAGCGGCCAAACTGCGCCGTGTCGATGCCGCCTTTCCATTCTTCCGGCATATCCACCATGCCGGAGCGATTCAGGTAGTAATCTCCTAGCTGGGCAGGTCCGTGCACATCCGGCAGATGCACATAGTAGTCCACATTTTCGGGAAAGTCGGTGATTCTCCCAATGCTGAAAAGTTCACTCTGCGGGGCTTGCAGGGCGGCGTTCAGCTCTGCGCGTTCCCCGGTAGAGAGTGTTTCCAGTCGTGATGCCAGAAAGTTCAGTTCGTCCACATTGGATGCCAGCACCATGTTATAAGGAATTGCAAAGCGTTTTTCTTCCTCGGCAAAGTAGCCGGAAATGAAAAGGCCCTGCGGATTATCGGACGAAATACCGATTTGCCGCAGGGCCGCTTGTACCTGTTCGGTTGTGGTGGGCAGGTCCAGCCAGACGCCATCTCCGCCTTGTTGCTGTCGATTTTGCAGCTGGATGGAAAATAGTTCGCTCATTATCGCACGCTCCTTTCAAAGAACTGTTCCTATCCTACGAATAGAGAGAACCGGTTATGGCAAAATGAATGCTTCACCTTACCATAACCGGCCCTCGTATTTTTGCTTTACTCTTTGCGATCTACCCGGTAATTGACGTACTTGCCTCCCGTATCTGCCAGAAGCACCGTTGCATCATAGATTTTGCCTGTCTTTTCGGAGTAGAGGCCCTTGACTTTTGCCTTGCCGTCTTTGAGCAGAGCAGCGGCAATCTTCGGGGTGAACGCCTTTTTACGCTGCTCAAAGAAGCGGTCATTTTTCCACATCACGAACTGACAGCCACGATTTCCGCAGTAGAAGTTTTTCTTGCCCTCGTAGACGTTTTCACCACACCGGGGACACTTGCCGATAATAACCCGTTCCGACTGGAACAGGTTTTGTTTGTCCGCACTGATGCAGGAGTAGGTCTTGACCAGCCGACGCACCTGCGCCTCAATTTCGGCCATGAACTCGTCCGGGTCTGCATTGCCCTTGGCAATCTCGGTCAGACGATTCTCCCATTCGGCGGTCAGAGAGGGAGAGGTCAGGCTTTCCGGCAGAACCACCGCCAGATTGATGCCGTCCTTGGTGGGCACCAGTTGCTTGCCCTTGCGCTGCACAAAGCCCATTTGCACCAGCTTTTCCAAAATCGCGGCGCGGGTGGCGGGCGTACCCAGCCCCTTGCGTTCTGCGTTTTCCGGCATATCCTCGGCTCCGGCCCGCTCCATTGCTGACAGGAGCGTATCTTCGGTGTAGGCTTTCGGCGGGGATGTGAAGTGTTCCGATACGGTAGAAGTTACGCGGAAACTCTGCCCCTCGGTCAGTTCCGGCAGGGTGTTCGGCACTTCTTCCTCGGTATCTGCTTTCAGGGTGGAGCGGAACCGCTGGTCGATCTCTTTCCAACCGGGAACAAGCACCGTCTTTCCCTTGGCGGCGAACTCGTTCCCTGCACAGGAAAATACCGCAGTCACGGTTTCGTACTCATGGGGCGCGGCTATCGCGCAGAGCAGTTTGAAGCAGACAAGGTTCATCAGCTTGCATTCACTCTCGGCAAGGCCGGTGAATCCCTGCTTTGCAAATTCAGCAGTGGGAATGATGGCGTGGTGGTCCGATACCTTTTTGCTGTTCAGAATCCGGCCCACTTCCGGGGTCAAGTCAAGCCCTTGGGCAAAGGGCAGCAGCCCCAGCAGGTCAGACACAAGATGTTGTGCTGTCTGGCCCATATCCTCGGTCAGATATTGGCTGTCCGTGCGGGGATAGGTCAGCAGTTTCTTTTCGTAAAGCTGCTGGGCGTAATCAAGGGTCTGTTTTGCGGTAAAACCGAACAGACGGTTTGCTTCCCGCTGCAAGGTGGTCAGGTCGTAGAGCTTGGGCGGCTGTTCTGTCTTTTTCTCCCGCTTGACAGAAGAACAGATAGCAGATGCCCCGGCACAGGCTTGTCTCAAAGTGTCGGCCTCGTCCATGCTGGCAATGCGTCCACTGCCCGCTTTCAGGCTGCCGGACTGGATACCGACCGTGTAATATTTTTCTTTCTGGAAGCGCAGGATTTTTGCATCCCGGTCCACCAGCATTTTCAGTGTCGGGGTCTGCACCCGGCCCACCGTCAGGGTCTTGTGATACAGCACCGAAAACAGTCGCGTTGCATTGATACCCACCAGCCAATCCGCCTTTGCACGGCAGAGGGCCGATTGGTATAGCGCATCATAATCCGAATCCGGGCGCAGGTTTGCAAAGCCCTCCCGGATAGCGGCATCCTCCATGCTGGAAATCCAGAGCCGCTTCACAGGTTTTGTGCAGCCGGCCATTTGGTAGACAAAGCGGAAAATCAGTTCTCCCTCCCGACCTGCGTCGGTCGCGGCGGTCACACTGTCCACATCCGGGTGGTTGAGCAGAGCGCGGACGATTTCAAACTGCGGTTTCTTTTCGTCCGGGACGATGAACTGCCACGGCTGGGGCAGGATAGGCAAATCCTCATACCGCCACTTACAGTATTTTTCATCGTACTGGCCCGCCTCGGCAAAGGACACCAGATGCCCGATGCACCAGCTGACCAGATACCCGCCGCCCTGCCAATAGCCGGTTTGCTTTTCGGTGGCCCCGATCACGGCGGCAATGCTGCGGGCCACACTGGGCTTTTCGGCAATTACCAGCTGAAAGCTCATGTTTCGTCCTCCTGTCCGTCCTCCGAATGAATCTCAATTTCAACCGGTTCCTCGTCTGCATCCTCGTCCTCGCCAAAATCGTATTCGTCCAGATCATCGTGCCCGGTGGTATCGGCCTTGGGCTTGCGAAACTTGAAATAATAGAGTGCCGCACCGCCGCCCGCCAGAGCCAGCAAGATAATCAGACTGCCCATGCTGGACTTCGGCTTTTCCTGCGGCGTTTCGGTGTCAGTTTTCACAGCTTCCGGGGCCGTGCAGTTGCGCAGGCTCTTTTCACACAAGGAGCAGTTTTCGTTGACGTTCCCGGCCTCACATTTCACGGTGCAGATGCAGACTTCGGTTTCCTGCGGTTCTTCATCCAGCAGAGCCAGCAAGTCGGCATCGTCCACTTGGTTCAGAAAGTGAACAGAAGTTTCCTTGTCCTCGTTGGCACGGTCAATGAGGATGTAAAAATAATTCCCGGCCTTGGTGGTCACAGTGATAAGCTGCTTGTCGCCGTAAAAATCATCCACCAGTGTTGCGTTGCCTTTGGGCGTGATGGGTACGCCCTCCGGCTCCATGCCGCCCGTAGTCGGTTCCTCGTCCAGAATTTCCGGCAGAGGTTCCGGGGCAGGGTCAGTACCGCTTGCGAAAGCGGGCATGGAGAACGAGCAGAGGCAGAGCAGGATAGCCAGCAATCCGGCAGCAAAACGGCAGTTCCAATCAGGTTTCATTGGCGGCATCCTCCTGTTTGTGGTACGGAGTGACGGTAGGTGCGGCGTTCAGCGCACCGCTGCGCAGGAAAGCTGCAAACTCGTCCGGCTTCATGTTCATGCTGCGCACCAGCTGAATGATTTGAAGATTTTCCTGTTCGGTCTTTGCAGCTTCCAGCTCTTTCAACTGCTGCTGATATTCGCTGATTTTTTCTTTGAGCCGTTCGATGTCGCGCTCAATGCGGGAAAGTCTTTTTGCCATACAAAATCCTTTCTGGCGTCACGGTAAACGCCCATAGCTGTAAAAATGTTCCTGCCAATATTTCGAGTTGAGGTTCGTGTAGGAGATAGGGTCGCCGCAGTGCAGCATGATGGAATTGCCTACATAGATGCCGCAATGGCTCACGCCGGGGGTATCGTAGGTTCCCTTGAAAAACACAAGGTCGCCCGGTTTGACCTGCGCCGTCGAAACAGGAGTACAGAGGTTGTAAAGGCCCTGCGCGGTCTGGCGGCCCACGTTCCAGCCGGAGTGATTCAGCACCCACGAAATGTAGCCGCTGCAATCAAAGCTGGTGCTGGGCGAACTGCCGCCCCACACATACGGGTAGCCGATGTACTTCGTGGCTTCCTCCATCATGGCGGCAAACCTATCATCCTTTAGTGCTTCCGGGGGAATATCGTAGTAGGTGGGCTGCTTGATGGTAGACGCATTGGGGTATTGCGCTTTGCCGAACAAATCCGGCCGGTTGCCCAGCGTGCGCATATAGAGCGAATAGGCACTGAGCTGTTCTTCGGTCAGCACTTCCACGGGTAGGTGGGACAAATCTTTGTTCTTCAGCTTGACCGTACAGATGTAGTATTCATACGGCTCTTGGTAGGTGATAACTTGCGGCACACCATACGGGCCAATAATGACCATCATTTTTGTACGGTAACGTATCTGCATGGTCACGGTCTCGGTCAGGATGTACTGCTTTTCAAAAAGCATTTCAAGTTCGCCCTGCACCTCGGCCAATGTAAAAACGCCATCATGCAGCGCGGACAAAATCGAGATCAGCACATAGGGGTCATGCTCGATTTCGTCCAGATAAAAGTGGTATTCATCGTAATTGTGGGTGGCCTCGTAGGTGTCAAGATACCGTTGCAGTTTTTGTTCCAGCTTGGCGTAGGCTTTCTCTGCACCCAGCATATCCTTGTCCTTGGAAAAGTAAGAGGATGCCGTCACGCCGGTTCCAGCGGTGCCCGCCATCACGGTGCAGGACTGCAAACCCGTTATCAGGAGCAGAGCCAGCAGACCGAACACCGCCACAATCAGAATGGTTTTCCAGTTCCGGGCCGCAAATTCGGCTACCCGTTCGCCGCCCTCGGATGCCAGCTTTGTTACCCGGAAACCGTTCTCTGCGGTGGCGGCTGCAGCCTGCGCGGCAGCTTGTCCGGCCTGCCGTGCAGCTTTGGCATACTGCTGTTTGATACGCCGTTTCTGCCACATCCGGGAAATGGGGTTGCTGGCAGACTGCGCAAGCTGCGGATTGTCCCGCAAAGACTTCTGGTAGAAATACTCGGCGTTGGCGGAACGCAATTCCCGCTCTGCCTTTTCCACGGCCTTGTAGGGTTTCATCTTGTGGTGCCGGATGCCGCTGCGGATGGCTTTGGCGGTCTGCCGTTCCACCAGTTCTTCCCCCTTGTGGCCACCCTCCACACCCACGTTTTCGTGTTCGACCTCGTGGATTTTTCCGTGGGCGAACAGTAACGCTTCCGACAGCGGACGGCTGGCTGGGTTTGGTTTCAGGCTGGGCGGGCCTTTGTCCTGCTGCTCAAAGCGCAGGGTGGATTTTGCCTTGCCGCTGGCTGCATCGTAGACTTTTTCCTTGACCGGGACACGCTTTTTCGGCAGAGCGGCGCGGGCTGCATCCAGTTTGTCGGCCTTTGCTTCCGCCTTGTGGATGTATGGCTGCAACGCCGGGTCTGCCCGTTCTTCCTCGGTCAGTTCCAAACGGGCAGCGGAACGGTGCAAGCCATCTTCACTTTCGGCGGTGGTTGCGGTTTCTGCTGCCTTTTTTGATTTCTTTTTAGCAGAATGTTTTTCTTTGGCATCCTCGGCGCGCTCTAAGATTTTTTCGGCCTTGCCCTCGGCATCCGTGGAGTAGTCCTGTTCCGCCTCCCGGCTGGAAATGTTCTCCACAGTACCGTCCGACTGATTTTCCACCACCAGACCATCACGGGTCATGGTCTGGGTGACTTTGGCTTTTGCCTGCAATTCTTTCAAGGTTCTTCACCTCCCATCGGACAGCGGCCCGTTTCAATGTCCGCAATGTATTTGAGAATCGGGAACACCTGCGGCGGCGAAACTGCATTGCCCAGTGTTTTCATCCGCTTGCTGCGGTTCGGCACATCTTCGGTCAGGCGCGGGATGTCGGCGGGTTCTTCGGCCCAAAGGGAATGTCCGTCCATTTGCGCGGGAAACCCATCAGCCACTCTACCCAGTCCGGGTTGAGGTAGGGCCTTTCCAGCGTGGTGGGGGTCATGCGGTAGACCACATGAGAGAGCCGCGCCGTCCATGCTTTGCCATCCTTGTTCATCTTGCGATAGCTGCCGTTCGCAGAGATTTGGATGTCCAACCCCTTGCCCACATCCCCGGTGTCGCTGGCAAGGGGTGTGGGAAGCAGCGGAGCCAATGATGAATACCCGTTTCCGTTCGTGCCACGCGCCAACGGCAGCAGCAGGTAATACGAAAACCCGAACATCGTAACCTGCCTGCTCCAAGTCAATGAGCGTTTTGTCGAGCCCCATACGGAGGAAGCCAGCAACATTTTCTCCAAGCACCCAACGGGGCTGCAATTCCCGGATGACTCGCAGCATTTCTGGCCACAGGTAGCGTTCATCGTGGAAGCCGCGCTGCCGCCCTGCGGTGGAGAACGGCTGGCACGGGAAGCCGCCTGAAATGAGGGTGACGGTGCGAAGTCCTGTTTTTTCAAAGAAAGCCTCCTTTGTTACGGTGGTGATGTCCTGAAAACGGGGTACCTCCGGCCAGTGGCTTGCCAGCACAGCGGCAGGAAACGCCGCCCATTCGCATTGACAGACAGAGGTAAAACCCGCTGCTTCCGCGGCAAGGTCGATGCCGCCGATGCCGGAAAACAAGCTGAAATGCGTTAGGCTCATAGCTCCACCACCTCACTGAGCCGGGTGGTCATGATCTTGTAGAGCTGGGTGTTTTTCGGAATGGGATTGGAAAACGGCAGCACCACATTTTCAAAAATCAACAGTCCTTCGCCCGGTTCCGAATTGTCGATGTACTTCTGCTGGTCTGCGGAGAGATTCAGCCGTTCCGAAAGGATTTTGCGGTCGCCGGATGCCTGATTCAGCAGCGTGATGAAGTCGCTGTTTTCCAGAATGTTCTCGATCTCCGGGGAAGAAAGAAGGTCCTTCACATTCTGGGTGGCGCCTGTGGGCACGCCGCCCCATTTGCGGAAGCGTTTCCAAATCTCGGCACTGTACGCGGCGGTCTGTTCTTCTTTCAGCAAAAGGTGGAACTCGTCTGCAAAATACCATGTAGCCCGGCCTTGGCTGCGGTTCTGGGTGACGCGGCCCCATATCTGGTCTTGGATAATGAGCATCCCCAATTTTTTCAACTGTTTGCCCAACTCTTTGATGTCAAAGGCCACAAGCCGGTTGTGGATGTCCACATTCGTTTTGTGATTAAACACATTCAGCGAGCCAGACACATACAGATCGAGTGCCTGTGCCACCCGGTCCGCTTCCGGCAAGTGCTGGTCGAGCAGGGCTTGGTGGAGGTCAGACAAAATCGGCATATTCTCCGGGCAGGGATTCGCCAGATAGGGGCGGTAGATGGCTTTCACAGCGCGGTCTATCACGGTGCGTTCAATCGCTTCCAGACCCGTTTTGCCGCCCATGACCAGTTCACAGAACGACAGCACAAAATCCGATTTCAGGGCAAGCGGACTATCATCCTCGGAGTAGTTGAGGTTGATGTCCAGCGGGTTCACATAGTCCTTGCTGGTGGGCGAAAGTTTGATGACCTGCCCATGCAGCCGCTTGACCAGCGGGTAATATTCGGCCTCTGGGTCTGAAATAAAAATATCGTCAGCGGTCGTTAAAAACACACTGACGATTTCGGACTTGCAGCTCATGGATTTGCCGCTGCCGGGCGTGCCCAGCTTTAGGCCGTTGGGACACCGGGCCTGCTTGCGGTCCAGCATGATCATGTTGTGGGATTTTGCGTTGATGCCGTAGTACATGGCCGCGCCGCTCTGGAAAAGCTCCTGCGTGACAAAAGGCACGAACACCGCCACGTTGGAGGTGGTAAGGCTGCGCTGAATCTTTATCTGGTTGATGCCCAGCGGCAGACTGGACACAAGGCCCTGTTCCTGCTGGTAGTCCAGCCGGACAAGAGAGCAGTTGTACTTCTGCGCCACACCCGCCGCTTGGAACACATCGTTGCCCAGTTTTTGCTTGGTGTCAGCCACATTCAGCACTAAAAAAGTCAGCATGAAAAGCCGTTCGTTCCGGGTCTGCAATTTGTTCAACAGCTTTTTGGCGTCCTCGCCGTAGGTGGCAAGGTCACTGGGCAGTATATCCATGTCGTACCCGGAACGGACAGCCTTTTTCTGTTCCTGAATCTTCATGGCGTCAAGGTCTGTGATTTTCCGTTTGATGGTTTTGATGGCCTCGGTCTGGTCAATGGCCTGCACATGGAGATTGACGAGAATGCCGCTTTCCGTTTTGAGGAAGTCGGCCAGCATTTCGTCCGAAAGTTCCGGCGCAAGGATTTGTAAAAAGCTCACGGCTCCATACTTGCCGCCCAGCCCAAAGGCCTTGGCCGTGCCGAAGCAGAGGGAGGACGGGGCCACAAAATCCTTGGTGGACAGGCCGGAGGAAGCCAGCCAGTTCCAGTCAAAGCGGAACGGTTCACCGTCCGGGTGGAAGATGCCGTGCAGCACCTCCAACCGCTCCCGCCCGTCCATGACGTGTGCCACGCAGCCCATGGTCTTGAAATAGCCCAGCAGGTCAAGGCCAATGCGGGTCAGCCGTGACCGTGCTGTTTTCAGGCTGTCGGCCTCGATAGTGAAGGTCAGGTACTTGGTTTTGACAATGCCGTTGTTTCCGCTGGCAAGCTGCTTTTGCAGGATGGCCGTGTACTCGGCGCGGATGTCGTCGAAATCATCCCCCTGCGGTGCGATCTCAAAACTTTTTGCGTACTGCACCGGGTCAACCTTGCGATTCAAAAACGAAAGCTGCACATGGATGGAAGCATCCACATAGTTGTAGAGGTCGCACAGGTGTTCAAAGATGGCGGTTCTTGTTTCCGGCTGGGCCAGCTGATAGCTGATGTCCTCAAAGGCAATGCACTTGGAGAACGTGCGTCGGTCAATGCGGCACACACCGTCCGGGCAGATGGCTTCATACGGGATGGTGGCCTGCGCCGTGCGGGGCTTGCCGTCGCCTTTGTACTTGCGAATAACGGCATCAATTTCTTTTTTCTGGGCGCGGGTGAGCTTTTTGGGCTTTTCGGTTTCGCGGGGTATCGTTTTTCTGGACAATGGCCTTTACCTCCTGTTCCATTTGGTATTGCCGCACAAGGGCGGCGTAAGCATTGTTGGTCTGATAGGGCCTTTCCTTGGGACGGATAAAGCAGCACTGAATCATTTGCTGAATCACCACTTCAAGAGGCTGGCCGTGCCGCTCGAACAGAGCGAACAGCAGCCCCGGCAGCATGGCAAAAATCATCAGCAGGGCCGCCGCGCTGTTGGAAAGATAGTTCCGGGTCAAAAAATAAAGCGGCCCGCCCGTGAGGAGCGCACCGCCGAAGCAGACCAGCTGCCGCTTGGTCAGCCCGAATAAGACTTTGGATTTTACATGGGTCAAATCTTTGGGAACGGTCACATACGCCATTCAAACGCTCCTTTCTCAATGGGCACCGAATACGGACTTGCTGATGCTGCCGGTCTTGAACAGACAGAAACAGAGCAGCACGGTGTAGCCCATGCAGCCCCAGATAGCCCCGGCAATGTCCGCCGCGCCCGAAATGTTGCGTATCAGCACCGCGTAAATGCCCACGACAATCATAATCAGGAACGCTTGGAAACCCAGTGCCAGCAAAGACTTCAAGTAGTTCTGCCCGGTGCTGCGCCACTCGCTGCTGCCCATGGTGGCAAGCGGGATAGGCCCCAGTGCGGTCACAACATAAATCTCGATCATGCGTCCATAGGTCACAAGGAAGATGCAGATGGACAGGATGTTCATGGTCAGGCCCACCACAAGGGTCTGGAACCACAGGCTGAGCAGACTGCCAATGGTCATGCTTTCCAGCTGAAATTCCAGTCCGGGTATCAGGCGGTCAAAGTGGATGGATGTTTCACCGATGATAACGCCGGAGCTTTGGTTGACAACGCTCTGGGTGGCATCGAACACACCCATGACGATATTCCATGTGTTGCTGACAATGAGGATGGCAAAAGCAGACTTGAAAATCCAGCGGAAGAACATGGAGGTGTCAAAGTCGTGCATATTGTTCTTTTCGGTAATCATCTGGATAAGCTCATGGCACATCACAAGGGCAAGGATAGCCGCTGCAATGGGCAGCACCACCGTTTCGGAAAGACTACGCAGCATATTGAAAATGCCGCTGTTCCACGCCTGCGGGGTAGAGCCGACATCCGAAGCGATTTCGCCCACCTTGGAGTTCACGTTATCGAACAGGCCGGAGAGGTTGCCCGTGATGCCATCTATCAAAATGCCTTTTATCCATTTTTCGATGATCTCACTAATCAAGCAAAGATACCTCCTTTCCCGCGCCCTCCCATGTGAGAGGGAGAGCGCGGAGTAGGATTTTAAGTATTCGTTGTTCGGAAAATTGTGGGCAGCGATGCAGGACTTAGCCCAGCAGCCCGGACAGCAGCGGGACAAGGGTCACGCCGATCAGGGCAACGCCGCCGCCCGCGACCAGCTGCTTCACGCCCTGGCTCTTGCTGCCGGGGTTATCCTGTCCGTAGCCCTCCAACAGGTTGATGCCGCCCCAGACACACAGGGCACCGCCCAGACCGACCACGATCGTCTGCAAAGTATCGACTGCGCTGTTGAAAAATTCCATAAGGTCCTCACTTTCTGCCGCTTGTTCTGCAGCACTCAAAATTGTTTTTTCAAAAAATACCGCCTCATTCGGCAGCTGCATCTTCATCCGACAGGTCGATTTCATACAGGTCAAAACTTTCATCCTGTGCGACTACCTGCTGCCGCTTCCGGCGCAGACTGGATAAAAACCTGTCCACATCAAAGGTGTTCTTTTTGTCCGCGTCTGCAAGGTACTTGTAGTGCGGGTGCTTGGTAATGTCGAACTTCTCCGAGAAGAACGGCCTCACACCCCGCAGCTGCAAAATACATTTGCCGCCGTCCATGATTGCGATTTCGTCCTCTGACATCAACGCCTTTCCTAATTTTTGATAGTTCAGTCCGTGGGAGGTTTGAGAGCCCCGGTTCTCGCTGGTGTTGAAACTGTCGATGGTCTCTTTCCCCAGCGCATCGGAGATCTCTTTGGCATTCTTGCCCCGCCCACTCAAAAAGAGAACAGAATCGCAGTTGTCTGAAATGATTTCGGCCGCATCCTTGTAGATAGCTTTCAGCTGCGACTGGCTCTGCAAAATGATGGATGCCGAGATTTCTCGGCTGCGGATGGTGGCGATCAGCTTGTCGAAGTTGGGAATCTGCCCGATGTTGGCGAACTCGTCCAGAATCAGCCGCACATGGACAGGCAGCCGACCGCCGTATTTATCATCCGCACGGTCACACAGCAGGTTGATAAGCTGGCTTTGGAGCATGGCGAGAATGAAGTTGAAGGTGGTGTCCGTGTCGCTCATAATCAAAAACAGCACCGTCTTTTCATCCCCGATGGTGTCCAGTTCCATTTCATCGTCCTCCATCAACTCCCGCACTTCCCGGATGTCAAATGGGGCTAAACGGGCACCACAGCTTATCAGGATGGAGGAACGGGTCTTGCCCGCCGACAGCAGAAACTTTTTGTACTGCCGGACAGCGAAGTGGTCCGGGTCTTTCTGTTCCAGCCGTTCAAACATGAGGTCCACTGGGCTTTGAAACTCCGGGTCGTCCTCGCGGGCTTCACTGGCATTTATCATTTCCAGCAGGGTGGTGAAGTTCATTTCCTCTGCCGGGGCCTCGTACCAGATGTAGCCAATCAGAGCCGTGTAGAACAGCCGTTCCGACTTCACCCAAAAATCTTCTGCTGATTTTTCACCCTCGCCCTTGGTGTTGGCGATAAGGGTATTAACCAGTTTCAGCACGTCCTTTTCCGAGTGGATGTAGACAAAGGGGTTGTACTTCATAGACTTGGAAAAGTTTATCGTGTTCAGGATTTTCACCCGGTAGCCTGCCCGCTGGAACATTTGGCCAGTTTCCAGAACCAGAGTACCTTTCGGGTCTGTGACCACGAATGAGGTGGGATAGTCGGAAGTAGGAAAACATTGCATGAGGTTGGGCTTGACATAGAAGCGGGTCTTGCCGCTGCCGGAGCCGCCGATCACCAGCACATTCTTGTTCCGGGCCGTCTTGGGGTCTTTGGGCCGCCCGGTCATGGTCAGGCGTTCGGTCTGGGTCAGCAGGATGTTGTTTTCAAACTTGGGGTCGATGTAGGGGGCAATATCCTTGGCGGTGCCCCACCGGGCAGAGCCGTATTCTTCACCCTTGCGGTATTTCTTGGCGTTCTTGCCTTTGCTGTACACGATGAGCCGGACAGCCACCACCCCGGCAACACCCACGCACAGGTCAAACGGATGCAGGCTGGGCAGCGGGCTTGCAAAGGCGACAGAGATGCCGTTCGTCAGGTGGAGCAGCATTGCCGAAGCATCCGCGCCCGCCGCCAGACGGTACGCCTGCCCGCATTTGGCGAACAGGTACACGAACAGCAGATACGGCAGATTCAGCACCAGCAGCTTTTTCAGTTCAGGCTTCATCGCTCTAACCCCCTTTGCTTGATTTTTTCTTTAGCGCGTTTCGGCTGCTGGGCCGCTTTCTGCTTGGCTGCTGTCAGCACCTTGCGGATGGAGGGCCGCTGCTCCTTGGAGAGTGTTTTGGCCGTGAACTCCCGGAACGCCTGTTCCAGATTGTCCGCATCCTTGGCCTTGAAGATCACGATGTAGTGGGGCGGCTGGGTGGTCTTGTCCTTGCGCAAGGTGAAGTCCACGCCGTACTTCTTGGCACAGGGATTGAACGCCCCGATGTTCGCCTCCGTGACTTCAATGTTGGTCAGGGCTGCGCCGTGGGCTTTCAGCTGTTTCAGGCTTTGCTTGCCGTGGTGCAGCTTTGGCCCCTTGGCCCGGTGCTGCAAATATTTTTTCAGGGCAGCTTGCAACGCTTGGGCGGTGAGCTTGCCCGTTTTCATGGACAGGGCAATAGTTTTCTGGGTGACTTCTTCCTGCAATATGAATCCCTCCTTGTTGCAGAAAATTCAGAGCGGCAACTAGGGTGGAACCACCAGCCGCCGCAGGTAAAGTGTTCTCATGGATGGGTACTCCTTTCGGTCAGGTGTTGGGCGGGCGGCCCCAATCGGGCTGCGCCATATCGTGCGCCACAAGGGACGCATAGTAGCTGTTGATGGTGCTGGGGGCGTTGAACAGCATGGCCCGCAGGTATTGCTTGATGTTGCGGACTTTGGTGGTGTTGTCCCGCAGGCAGTCCATGACGAACTCGATGTGATGGCTGTCCAGCTTCAAGAATTTCGCCTTGACCAACTCTGCCGGGTAATCGTCCCCGGCCACCCGGATGGACTTGCGGGAAGTGCAGACCGTTTCCAGCAGGATGTCCACGATCTCGTCCAGCTGCTCCCGGTCTATCCGGGGATTCTGGGTGAGGGTGTCATACTCGATGTTCTCCAAAATCAGGTCCCGGTAGATTTGATAGGCCGTTTCCTTTCGGCTTCCTGTCCGTTCCGGCGGCGGTGCCGCTGCCTCGTCCTCGTCCAAAGGCAAGGGGTTTGGGGAATGGATAGGAATGGAATCGGTATTTAATCCCTCTTTCTTTTGTTTTTCTGTAATTAGTTTATCTTTATTTAATTGCATTGGATTTTCCAACGTAGGGTTTTCCTGCGTGGGATTCTCCAATGTTGGATTTTCCAATGTAGGTGAAACCGATGCAGGAACGGGCTGCGGCAGCTCGAAAATCACATAGTCTGCACCGCGCAGCCGTCCTTTCTCGTCCCGTTCTCTGGAACGCTGGATGTAGCCTGCCTGTTCCAGTTCCCGGATGGCCTGCCGTATCGCGTCGATGCTTTCCCGGTTGATACGGGCCAGCCCTTGCAGGGTGTAGTCCCAATCTTCCGGCAGGGAGAGCATTTGGGAGAGTAAGCCTTTGGCTTTCAGGGACAAGGCCCGGTTCCGCAGGTGGTGGTTTGACATGACCGTATAGCCGCTGTTCTTTTCTACCCGAAACACTGCCATTTCACGGATGCCTCCTTTCGCTGTAAACAAAAAAAGCAGCGTTCATTTGCTCCCGGTGATGGGAGAAGTGAACGCTGCGCGTACTTGATAATTTTCAGGTTGTGTGGTATATAAAAGGCAACTGGGTTTCAAACACGGCTGCCCATCGGGGTGCGATACAAGCAAGTTGCTATCCGATGACCTCAAAAACAAATTGTACTACGATGGTTTTTGAAAAGTTCTGTATCGCTACTCGCACCAAACAATGAAAATCCGAACCTTTTCTCGATAGGAGAAGGGTTCGGATTTTTTGTATTCTTCGGAAAAGAGAACAATGGCTCTTCCCTGACGGCTGTGTGTCCGAAACCTTATCAGAAAAAAGACCGTGTCACAAAGGTCACAACTGTAAAGGTGCCGTAAGGCAGAAAGGACACAAACATGAAGTACGATGAAAGAGCCTGCAAGTTCAACATGGATACCGGCTGCGTGGAACTACTGCTCCGGGATGGGAGAATGATCTCCATTGACTGTACCGGGGTCGAGGATGCGTTGGATGTGACCATGGCGCAGAGGTCAGAACTGGATTATCTTATCTACAATGACCCGCTTGGCTATGCCGATTTGATTCTGAACGGAGACCCGGAGAAATATTTGAGGAATGTAGCTGAAAGCCATGGATTAGAGGATTGATCGTTTAGAGATTAACTCGATATAAGGAACAAGCCCACAGGTCTGCCGTATTTTTATGCGGTCTATCCTGTGGGCTTGTTTGTTATTATCGACTCATGATTGAATTTGAAATTTCAAGCACGACCGTATCATGTTTATAGGTGGTAACAACCATCGGCAGGCCTCCAGCCTTCAAAACTTATGCAGACGTTTGATTTTCGTATCGTTTAAGCCAGAGGAAAAAGCAGATGTTTAATAAGATGCCCACTGCGGTGGAGGTGGGTGCGGACAGACCGATCATCGTCAGGCTGGCGTTGGGCTGGATACTCATAATATACGCCATGGGGAGACGCACCAGCAGAGTCTGCACCAGCCCCTGTACCATGACCCAGAGGGTTTTGTCGTTGCCATTGAAGTAACCTACCATGCTGAACAGGATGGCAGTGGCGATGGTCTCGGGCGCAAAGCCCATGAGGTAGGCGTAGCTGTTGGCAATAACAGCGGCATCTGCCGTAAACAGACCGGAGAGAACGTCACCCTTGCACCACACCAGTGCAAATACGGCGCAACCGAACACTAGACCGATGCCAATGCCGGTGAACATGGACTGCTCGGCGCGTTTTTTATTGCCAGCACCCACGTTCTGGGACACAAAGGATGCCATGGACTGCATCAGAGAACTGGGGATCAGCATGGCAAAATTAACGATCTTGCACGCCACACCGTAGCCGGAAGATGCCTCCAGCCCCAACCGGTTGACGAAAGCGCAGAGCGCCAGAAAGGAAAGCTGGGTCAAAAACTCCTGCAAAGCCAGCGGCAGACCGATGCCCAGAAATTTTTTGCACTGGGGGTTCAGCTTGAAATCAGAGCGATGGATTTTGAAGGGCAGCTCCTTCTTCAGCAGCATTGCGATTGCACAGATTACGCTGACGGCTTGTGCTGCTACCGTAGCAATGGCGGCACCGGCAGCATCCAGATGAAAACCAGCCACCAGCACCAGATCGCCAATAACATTCACAATGCACGCCACCAGCACAAAGATCAGCGGAGAGCGGCTGTCGCCCAGACCGCGGAAAAGAGCCGAGAGCATATTATAGGCTACAATAAAGAAGATGCCGCTGCCGCAAATGCGCACATAGCTGGCGGTCAGGTCTAGGGCTTCGGCAGGAGCCTGCATCAGACTGGCAATAAACCGTGCAAAAAACACCAGCACCACGAACAGTGCAGCTGCCAGAAGGGTGAACACAATAGCTGCCCCGCCAATGACTTGCCCGATGTACTGCGGTCGTTTTTCGCCCAGATAGCGGGCAATGAGCACTGTGACGCCCATGGCAAGCTGGGTGACAACAAAGGTGACGAGATTGAGTACCTGGCTACCAGTAGAAACCGCAGACAAGCCTGAAGTGGAGCCAAAGCGCCCCACTACCAGAAGGTCTACTGCGCCGTAAGCGGCCTGCAGCACCAGCGCACCCAGAATGGGCAGCATGAAAAAAGCGAGCTTTGGCAAAATGCGGCCTTGGGTAAAATCGGTCTTATCGTTTTTCAAGAGAATCTTTCCTTTCGCGCATAATAGCATAGAATTTTTCCAGCGTTTGGATGGTGCACGCTGCATCCTCCTCGGAAATGCTGTCCAGATACGGGAGCAGTTGCGAGAAGTAGTCCGTATTGTACTTCTGGGAAAGCGCTTGCCCGCTCTCGGTGAGAAACAGATAGGTCACGCGGCCATCTTCAGCGGATACCTGTTTTCTCAGATACCCTTTGTGCTCCATCTCTTTTACGGTACGGGTCACACCGGGGCGGGGCAGGTTCAGTGTATCGCTGAGATCAGAGATCTTCGGCTGGATGCCACGGGTCTGCAATTTCTGAATAACATCCAGACACTGGATATAAGAGGATGTCACACCCTCCGGCAGGGCAGGCAGCATCTCCCGTGCCCGCTTTGCCAGATAGCAGGCATCCAGCAGCTGCTTGATCAGTTCGATGGTCATAATGAAATTCCTCTCCAAACGATTATCGAAGGTAATTAACATTGATAATTATATAGAACTGCCCGGGAATGTCAAGTCTTTTTGAAAAATCGGAGATGTCGGCAGCTTTGAGGCATCTGCTTCCGGCATACCATTCTAGAGGGTGTTTGAGCGAATACAGTCTGAACCATGGATTAGAAGATTAAATACAAAACAAAAACAGGGTGCGTCCCTGAATAGGACGCACCCTGCCAGCGTAATTCACGATTTGATTCGTTGGCAACAACCGTGAATTGCATATCGCAAACAGGTCGTTGAGAATTGCTCTGCTTGTAAAACTTGCGATTAAAGCCACAGATAACAGCGATATGTACAACAGGGCGTTCCCCGTCGGGAACGCTCTGTTTCTCTTTGCTGGCGGCGTGATGAACTTGTTCCGCCTGCCACGCGGCAAACTCCCGCTGACCTTCCTCACTGTTCCAGCAGGCAAGGATGGCCGGGTAGAATGCCCGTGCCAGACGTTCGATGGCTTCATCGGGATAGGGGGAAGTGTTTGTGGACTTTTTCTTTTTGTTCAAACGCACGCTCCTTTGATCGTCCCACCGCAGCAAAGCCGGGCAAGAAAATCAAAGTTCCATTTTTTATCAGGCGCAAGGGCGCGGATGCTTTCCGCCCTGCACTTGCGGCTGGTGGCTCGTTGATGGCTTACAAGTGCCTGTCGTTATGCGGTCTTTTCTCCTTCAAGGGCTTCTGCAAGAGCCTTTTCCAGATAGGTTTCGATTTCAGTCAGGTAGTTAGCAGGCCTCTGCATTGCGAAGCGGAGAACCTTCTGCTTTTCCGGGTCAGTGAAATAGCTGGGATTGTTTTTGAGCGTTTTCTTCCATGAGTTTTTCATCATTTCGGTCGCACGGCTCAAGGATTTGTAAACCTTCATAAACTCGTCCGGCACATGATAGCACCGGAATTCTTCTGTTTGTGGCGTGGGCATGGGAACGGGTTCCGCTTTTTCAGGCTCAAATTCAGCGCTGGCAGATTCCAACACTTCCAATGCCTCTGGATGCAGGATTTGAGCAAGGACATCTGAACGATGCTCGACACTTGCCTGCACAAGCTTGGACATTTCTTCGTTGGTGAACTTCACTTCACCGGAAAAGACTTTCTGCTTGATGCCGGGAGAGAGGTTGTCCGCAATGTCGATGCCTCGTGTATAGTGGCTGGCACGGAGAACAGAGGCACGGCTGACACCGTTTTCTTCTGCGATTCGGTCGCAGGTTTTCTTCCCGGAGTGGTGGTTATCATCGTGAGCACCACCACTTTTCTTTGCTAAAGTGTACTGATTGCCCCGAAAGATTTTTGCAGCCTTCTTCTCGGCTTCGTACTGCTTCCCAAGCAGATAGCGTTTCTGTTCGGGACTCAGGTTTCGCCGTCCCAACTGATTCCGGCAAATCCACGCAATGGCTTCTTCGCGGTTCTCAAATCGGAGCGGCATGGTGGAGAAATAAATCTCTGGGTGCTTTTGGAGGATTGCATAACGATTGTGTCCGTCAACAAGGGTGTTGTTCCAAACGATCAAAGGAGAGAGTAGCTTGCCTTCCTTGAGGATATTTTCTTCAAGCTGCTTAAATTCATCATCGGTCAGAGGAGGGATCTGGGACTGGAACTCCGGATCGATTTTCAGGTTGATCATACGCACACTCCTTTATCTCTCCTGCTGCGCCGGTTCTTCCTCCCGGAAAAAGGACGCAACATTCTGCTTTGCGGTTTTCAGGTTGAGCAGTTCCTCTTTAGCTTCCTTGTACTGCTCGTAGAACTTTGCCTTTTCGGATGCCAGCTGCGCATACTCGGCTTCCAGCTTTTTCGGGCTGGGCAGCTTGGTGATATCATTTGCCTTGAAATAGGCTGCTGCCGTCCGGTATGCTGTCAGTTCTGCACGGTGCTGTTCTTCAAAGGCTGCGGGTCGTTTTGCGGCTTTTAACTGTTGTGCGACGCTCTTGGCATTGGCGTAGGCTGGGACATGATAGCGCAGCTCTTTGTTGGCTTTCATGCGACCTTCAAGGTCTTTCACCACTGCCAGTGAATCGTGATACTTGGTTTCCAGTTCGGCGATGCGCTGGTTCAGGTCATCCTCGTTGAGCAAATCTTTCTCCTGCAAGAGGATCAGAGTTTGCGACATGGCTTTGAGGTTGAACTTCTTTGCCCAACATTCGTAGCCAATGCCCTTGCCTTCGGTCAGCTTTGCCTGAATATCGATCAGCTTTGCAAGGTTGGTCGGTTTGGACTGTACCTTGGGTTTGCGCTCTGCGTTTGCCTGCAACGTGGCAAGCACTGCCGCCTTATCGAACTTGTCACCGAGATGTTTCGCTCGAATGAACTTTGTTCTTCCAGCAGGCAGATAACTTAGGCATCCGCGACTTTCCTTGACGGCAATGCCGTACTGCTGCATGAGCTTGTCAGAAAAATCTTCAAAACTCGTTGTGCGGTACAACACCGAAGAAATCTGTTTCCGCAGGGTATCTTTCACGGTTTCGAACTTCTTCTGCTGGGGCGGCTGTCCAGCTGCGGTGAGGGCTGCGTTCTCACGGTCAAGTTTCAACTGACCACGCCTACGCGCCCAATACTCAGCTTCGCTCACGCGCTCTTTCGAGCCGTTGAGCAGGTCGATCTGGTACAGTCCGGCACCCTCGCACAGTTCCATGACCTCAACACGCAAGTGCCGCATGGTCTGGGCTGTGCTGGAGTGCTTCATACCCTCACGCCAGTCACGGGGCTTTTGCATATAGGGCTTACGTTCCACCTCTCGTGTGCGGATACTGCCGATCACAATGTGGACGTGGATGTTTCCCGAATGGTTATGCCCATCCGGGTGAGTGCAGACGATGGCGGGGTGACCGGAGAAGTTTTCTTCGCAGAATTTCAGGCCAAGTGCCTGTGCTTTTTCCATGGTCAAGCCGTTGTCGGCTGCATCTCTGGGGTCGAAGCTGATGATATACTGATGGCTCTTAATATCATCGCGTTGGGTGTTCTTGCCATACTTGCGGTTTGCCAGCAGACAGGCCGTTGCGAACGAGAAATCGCCGCACTCAAGGGTGTCGAGCAGGTACGAATCCCGCAGCTTCGGCTTGCCCTGTTCATCCAGAAGTTGCTTTCCAGTGAACGCATCGTGCTGATAAACGAGGTACGCTTCGATGGCGGTATAGTCCGAGTTTTTAGAGGCGATATGCTTGAGCGTTGCCATACAGTTCACTCAAAACTTTCTCGGCGCTGAGCCGGAATGCAGTCAGATCTGCAAGTTCGTCAAGGAGTTTCGCCCGGATTTGCTCGGTGTCTGCACCGCCGGAATTGAAGTGCCTTGCAAGCTGGTTGAGGTTGGCGCCCACTTTGCTGCACTGAGCAAGCAAAGTGGAAACAGCGGTCAGGGTTTCTTCGCCGCCGCCTGCAACGATGACTGTTTTCTCGATTTTGA
>ENA-OQKN01000152-OQKN01000152.1-human-gut-metagenome-genome-assembly--contig:-NODE-152-length-89543-cov-21.526069_pt1 | contig 89543 bp, 69 predicted proteins | sample MGYA00242776_ERZ504794 | MGnify/ENA primary metagenome ERZ504794 (study PRJEB26092, sample SAMD00036434) | human gut metagenome | host: Homo sapiens | study: EMG produced TPA metagenomics assembly of... | reverse complement strand
ATCGTTAGTAAGCTCCACCGCCGATAAGTCCAGCTTTCCATCCTTAAGCACCGAATTAAGAGTATCCTTAACTGCCTTTGGCTGCTCATGGATTTCCTTCATCATGAAATGCTCATAACCGCCCTTTCGTTCATCACCTTTTTTGATAGCGGCATTTATGAGAGCCTTATATTCATTTATACTTATTTCTTTGTTTTCGGGTACAAATGTTTCTTTCTGTACTTTTATCATTTTTATTTTTAGATTATTCCACCCCATTTCTGTTACAAATGTATTGATGACTGCAAGAAATGAGTTAATACTTGTTGTCTTATAACCACAGTCCTTTTTAAGATGTTCTTTGTAAGTTATAAGCAGTTCCTTATTAACAGGTCTTCCAGCGGCATATTCTTTCAGCTTGATTATGTCGCGCATATATTTTTTTATTGTCTGGGGCTTTTTCTCTTCATTTATTAATATGTTTTTGAATTTATTAATGGAATTATCATCGAGAATATATTTTTTGTGGGATTTACTGGTTGATTTTATTTGTGTCTTTTTGTACATAGTGACCTCCGTAATATATAATGTTATTAGCTTATGCCAGTTTAGATTTTATAATACAGCATAATAGCATTATATATGAATAATCATATGTGAAGAAAGACGCAAAAAAAGTAAGCAGCTACGCAGCCGCTTACTTTCATTGTCATCCGGACACTCACGAATTCGCGCTGATGCGCTATCCGTCCTGCTGCGCATGACTATTCGTTCGTTAACGGCGCAAGAAAAGTAAATGTCTGCTATGCAGCCGCTTACTTTTCTTTTGCGCACACTATATCATGACCTCTGATTTTTCTTTGCTCTTGTCTACTATTGCGTTTAATTTACGGCAAGGTATTGCTACTACAAGTCCGATGAAGAGGCATATGAGTACATAGATGAAAAGTGCAAGTATACATTTCCAGTAGTACCAGCTATATGTTCCACAGACACATTCTCTTAATGCATCCATGGCATAAGTGAATGGCAGGTACTTGTAGATTGCCTGATATATGGCAGGCAGACACTGGATAGGGAATGTACCACCAGCTCCGGCTACCTGAATAACCATTATTACAACTGCTGCAGCTTCACCTACATTTTCAAATGCAACTGTAAGTGAATATGTTATCATTGTGAATACAAATGATGTGAAAGCTGCGGCAAACCAGAACTTAAATGGATGTATACACTGTATTCCTATAAAGAACAGATCGCCAAGCGTTATAAGAAGAGCTTGTGCCTGTCCTATAAGAAAGAAAGTAATATATCTTCCGAAAAATGCTTCAACAGAATTAACTTTAACGCCATCAAAAGGATGTACCTTTACATGTATTATGGCTACGAGTATAAGCGCACCTACCCAGATTGAAAGGACTGAGTAGAATGGTGACATAGCTGAACCATAGTTTGAGATAGGGTAAAGGTCTTCGGTAGCTATTGCAACTGGCGAAGATATAAATGATGCCAGTTCATCCGTATTAAATGATATAGCTGTCTGTAACAGTGAGTAGGCACCACTGTTCTTGAATTCTGTAAGTTTGTCAGTTGTTTCGCTTATATTGTCCTCAAGGCTTTTTACCATAGTAAGTGTATTATTGATTGAGTCACCCATCTGGCTTATTGAATTGTTGAAGTCGTCTATATTGTAGCCCATATCACTGTAGATATCAGATATGGAATTCATATATCCGCTTACTGCATCAATATCCTGTGATATAGTAGATAATATTGATGAATCTATAAGTGAGCTTTGTCCTATAGTTTGGTTAAGTTCGTTCAGTATAGCTTTTTCACCATCAAATGTACCAGTTAAGTCAGGACTTATGCCTTTGGCAGTATCAGCAGTGGACTGGGCAGTACCGATTATATTGGAGAGTGTAGTAAGCACACTGTCAAATGTAGATACCTGTGTGTTAATAACCTGAAACTTAGCTATAAGTATATCAAGTATGGAACTGCCAGATATATTTGTATTGCCAGATGAACTATCAGCGGTGTTATTTTTATTAGCACCAATATTGTCCGCTACATCTGCCGATTTCATAATAGCCTCAGTAAGTGTACTTATAAATGTTGCATTAACCTGCTGTTGTACGGCAGTTTTAGCTTTATCAGTTATTTTAGGTGCTATAGCATTTTTTTTCTGGTTTGTATAGTATATAATCTCAGGATGAGTCATATTGTCTGCAAGAAAGCTTACCATATCCTTAGAGAAATCCTCAGGCATAATAAGTGCTGCGTAGTAGTCCCCTGCCCATACTCCCTCTATAGCCTCGTCTGTAGTGTCAGTGAATACCCATCCGATAGTATCATTTGTCTTTAAGGCTTCTATTATATTAGTACTTATATTAACATCAATGCCAGATATATTGATACCTGTGTCATCATAGGCAACTGCTACTTTGATATTAGATGTTGAGTCTGAACCATATGGATCCCAGTTTGATAATATATTAAACCATGCATAGAGTGAGGGTAACACAGCAAGTCCCATAACAACGATAAGAGCTACAACATTACGGCCTATGTGTTTACAATCATTCCAGAAGACTCTGCCTATATTTTTCATTATTTTACAGCCTCCTTATTTGGGTTAATAGTTATGTTTACAGCATTTGTTATATTATCAATGCTTATAGTTATTGTATTGTTACTTAGTTTATTGTCAATAACTATGTTCTGACAGTTAGCTGGTAATGTGTTGCCAGCTGGTGTATTATGATTAATGCTGTCATTACACATATTATTGGAATTATTAACTGCTACACTATCAGTTTTATTACCAGTATTATAGCTGCTGCCATTATTTATATTATTGATAGGTATTGTATCATTATAATTATTAGATTTTACATCATTATCTATATAATTACTGTTAATATTATCACTTTCTATAGTTTCAGCATCATTATCCTGATTGGAATCATTGCTGCCAGCACCGTTAGTTCCTTCATGTTCATCTTCAAGAATAGCTGATTTAATAGACTCAACAGGACTTACATAGTTTTTGGCAATATCTGTGATGACCTTAGTAGTATCTATTAGTGTATCCTTGTTTTCATTACCAATAATATCTTTTAAGTTTTCTGACATATTGTAATCTTTATACTCTATTGCAATCAGGTAGCCGCTTATAATGAATAAGGATGCTATCCACATTACAAGAAATATTACTTTAGAACTGTTGACAACGAATAACAGGATTAGAAATACAATAGGTATAATAAGCATAGCAATTATTCCATACTTTATTCTGTCTTTATTATGCTTATGTTCTTTTTCGTAATATTCACGAATCATTTCAACGGAGCTGTTAAGGACAGCCTGTTTACTAGCTTTTGACATACTAATCCTCATTTCTGTGTAGTATTATTACACGAATTATAATCTGACAGGTCGTTTGTCATTAAGACTTATTATAAATGTGTCTTATTAACAATTAAAATTATATGTATAGCCCCGTAATACCTGTAATTACAGGCTATGCAGTATTACATCATCTTAGTATCATGCATACGATGGTGCATATAGTGGTTCAGCTTCATAAAAGGCTTCCTTATAAGAAGACCTAAGAAAAGAGTTCCGATAACAAAGAGCATAAGCTGTCCCATAAGTATAAAATAATCATATTTGTAGAAACCACTCACACATTCTCTTATTGCATTGATTGCATAAGGGAATGGGAAGTATATATAAACATTTCTAAAGAACGATGGTAACAGTTCTATAGGATATGTTCCACTTGAACCTGCTATCTGGATAACTACAAGTACAACTGCTAAAGCTTTACCTACATCACCGAAAGATAATGTAAGTGTATATATAAGCAGTGTAAATGCAAAGCTTACTATAGAAGCTGTAAGCATGAATATACCAGGGTGAACGCAGTATATCTTAAGAAGATATAAGTCACCAAGTACTGTGATTATTGCCTGTATCTGCCCCATAAGCCAGAATATAATGTAACGTCCAAAGTACTTCTGTGTAAGTGTGGCATTTTTGAATTCATCAAGATCATCTGGTGATGTCTTTATAAGCGCTGTAAGTAAAAGTCCGCCAACCCAGAGAGCAAGTGTAGTATAGAATGGAGCTACGGCTGTACCGTAATTGACAGCTTCATATACATTTTCGGTTGTAACCTTTACAGGTGATGAGAAGAACTCACCATATTCAGAAGAATCTTTATCAAGAAGCTTCTGTACAAGCTCATACTTTCCATCTGCTTTTAGTACGTTAAGTTCACTGTCAGCTTTATCAAGAGTATTTTTAATATTGTCAATAAGTCCAGACATAGTTTCAAGTGTTATATTCACATTTGATAATGTGCTGTCAGCACCATTAATAATAGTACTAACAGAGCTTAAACTATTCGAGGCATCTATAAGCGAATCATATATAGTTGCAATAGATGTCTTGAAAAGACTTCCTACTTTGTCAACAGAACCTGTAATACTTGTTGTCAATATATTGTCAAGTGAACTGATGCTTGTCTGACACTGTGCAAGTACATTATCAAGGCGGTTAAGCAGCAGCTTAGGGCTTGTATCAGTCTGTTCATACCACTGGATGAACGTATCAAGTGTCTGGGCTGCACCCTTTATAAGCCTAGGCATAATATCAAGTGAGCTTATAAGACTGTCATAAAGTACCTGATTATATCCTCCATTATTGTTGTCAATTTCTTTAAAATGTTCAAGAACAGGTTTTAAAGTGTCGACTATCTGTTCACTTATATCGTATGCATTGTTCATCTGCGTTTTAAGGTCATTAAGTGAAGATATTATATCCTGTTTATCAATAGGAGAATTATCATCCTTGTGGGAAGCAATCTTATCTCTAAGGTCAGATATTGCTTTTTCAAGAGACGAGTTAATATCGGTAAGTTTTGACAGTGAAGAATTTATGTTGTACATGTAGTCATCTATAACAGAGTCAGCAGATGACTTAGATGAGTTAAGCTGCTCATCTGACATGTCTGACTGTATATTTCCTACAAGACTGTCTGTCTTTTTAAGAGTAGCAGAAAGATTATTATTGCTTTCGCTAAACTGCTTTATGGCGCTGTCATATTCGGATATATTATCGCTTATATCTTTCAGCTTATCAGCTATATCAGATAATACGTTATTTTTAGTAAGTTCGTCAGCATCTGTAGAGTTAAGAATAGTAACTACTACAGTTTCAATAAATGTTTCATTGATAGTTTCCTGAAGTGTGGACATACCTGACTGTGTAATCTTACTTGCAATCGCATTTTTCTTGGCATTTTCATAATAAGTTACAGAAGGAGTTTCCATATTGTCATTAAGGAAATTAATCATTGAACGTGAAAAGTTACTTCCTATTATAATAGCGGCATAATATTCACCGCTTTTAACACCATTAATAGTACTTTCTTTATCTTTCGTAAATGTCCAGCCAAGCTTATCATTTTCACGAAGATTATCAATGATACTATCGCCCATATTCTGCTTTTCTTTTCCCTCAGGTGTAAAGCCTTCATCCTCCGAATACACGGCAATCTTTATGGATGAGGTGTTAGCATACGGGTCCCAGTTAGAATAAATATTGAACCATGCATATAGCGAAGGAATAATACACAGACCTAAAGCGATGATAAGTGCAAACATATTCCTGCATATACCTCTGAAATCATGTCTAAATATACGTAAGATTGTATTCATTAGTGTTCTCCATTAACCAAAATTTGTCATATAATTATATCACTATCAAAATGTACATACAACATTTATAGTAATAAATAATATCATAAAAAGAATAAAATAATTATAAAAATGAAGCGGCACAAAAAACATAACCTATATAGTATGTCTTATGTGTCGCTTTGCTATATTAATTAAAAGTTATAAGTAAATACTTACTCAGTGCCTAAGGTTACATCATAACCAGCAAGATACTGCTTTATTAATACAGCATCTTTTGTGTTAACTACTCCATCATTGTTCAAGTCACAATATATAAATGATGGCATGACAGGAAGTTCGTCTTCTGCGGCATATACAGATGCAGGAATATATCTGTTAAATAATTGCAATATAATGACAATTATAGCAAGTATGCCTGATAATTTTCGTATAATCCTTTTTTGTGCATAGGGTTCTCCTTTACATATATATATTATATTAACACATAAAATATAATATATCAAATATATATTAAGTAATATACATATGAAAGAAAATCAGAGCATTGAAGCTGTTATTATTTAGATAGAATCAAATGCCTGTGCAAGGTCAGCGATAAGGTCAACCTTATCCTCAAGACCACAAGATATTCTTATAAGACCAGCTGAGATACCAGCTTTCTTAAGCTGTTCATCATTCATCTGTCTATGTGTTGATGTAGCAGGGTTAAGGCAGCATGTTCTTGCATCTGCTACATGTGTTTCGATAGCGGCCAGCTTTAAGTTTTTCATAAACTTCTCAGCGGCTTCTCTTCCGCCTTTTATTTCAAAAGAAACTACGCCACAGCCGCCATTTGGCATATATTTTTTAGCTGTTTCATAATACTTGCTGCTTTTAAGTCCAGGATAAATTACATATTCAACTTTAGGATGATTTTCAAGGAATTCTGCAACAGCCTGACCATTTTCTACGTGCCTTGGCATTCTTACATGTAAGGATTCAAGACCAAGATTAAGTATGAAAGCATTCTGAGGTGACTGGATACAGCCTAAATCTCTCATGAGCTGGGATGTACATTTTGTTATAAATGCCCCTTCTTTTCCGAATTTTTCAGCATATGTAATTCCATGATAGCTTTCATCAGGAGTACATAATCCAGGATACATATCAGCATGTGCCATCCAGTCAAAGTTGCCGGAATCAACAATTACGCCTCCAACTGCTGCCCCGTGTCCATCCATATATTTTGTTGTAGAGTGTGTTACGATATCAGCACCCCATTCGATAGGTCTGCAATTAACAGGTGTTGGGAAAGTATTATCTACTATGAGTGGAACATTGTGTGCATGTGCAGCTTTGGCAAACTTTTCAATATCAAGTACTGTAAGTGCAGGATTGGCAATAGATTCGCCGAACATAGCACGCGTATTATCTTTAAATGCAGCATTGAGTTCATCTTCTGTTGCATCAGGTGACACAAATGTCACATCTATTCCCATCTTCTTGAGTGTTACAGATATAAGGTTAAAAGTACCGCCATATATTGAAGAGGATGCTACAATATGGCTTCCACATTCACATATGTTAAATAAAGCAAAAAAATTAGCAGCCTGTCCTGACGAAGTGAGCATGGCAGCTGTTCCACCTTCAAGCGCTGCTATTTTGGCAGCTACATGGTCATTGGTAGGATTCTGGAGTCTTGTATAGAAATATCCGGAAGCTTCAAGGTCAAAAAGTTTTCCCATATCTTCACTTGTATCATACTTAAATGTAGTTGACTGAATAATAGGAATCTGGCGTGGCTCTCCGTTACCAGGAGTGTATCCTGCCTGAACGCATTTTGTATTAATAGAATAATCTTTCATATAGTCCTTTCCGATATGGGTGTATATAGTAAGCAGAAGCTTATTAACACGAATCATATCATATGTAATCTTTTAATTCCCTATAATTCTACAGGATTATAGGATAAAATGCAAATTTAATTTTATTATGTAGATTATGTTTTTGACACTTATAAAAAAATATCTTATATTATATAAATATTTAATTATACAGTCAGATATAGGAGAAGAAAGTCAGCTATGAAGAACATCAAAGGAACACTTATACTTTTACTTACAGCATTTATATGGGGAACGGCATTTGTTGCGCAGACAAGTGCAGGGGATAGTCTTGGAACATTTACATTTAACACAATAAGAAATATTATTGCCGCATGTTTTCTTTTTGTATTTATAAAGCTTAGAGAGTCTGTACATAAGGAAGCAGAATGTAAGAGCTTTCCTGTAAAGGAGGGAATAGTATGTGGAATAGTACTTTGTATATCAATGACACTTCAGCAGATGGGAATAAATAACTACCCAGACGAAGTTGCTGTATCAGGAAGAGCTGGTTTTCTTACAGCAACCTATGTAGTTATGGTTTCAGTTGCCGCAGTATTTATGGGTAAAAAGCTGCATAAGCTGATAATAATATCAGCCTGCATATGTATAGCAGGAATGTATCTTTTATGTATGTCAGGTGGAATAGATAGTATATATCCGTCAGATATTCTGCTTCTTCTGTGTGCAGTAGGCTTTACAGTGCATATTCTTGTAGTCGATAAGTACTCATATATAGATGGCATAAAAATGTCGTGTATACAGTTCCTCACAGCGGGTATAATGTCAGCCGTTGGAATGATAATGATTGAACATATAGGAAATATAAGAATAAGCGACATAAAGAGTGCTGCCATTCCGATACTATATGCAGGTATAATGTCAAGCGGAGTTGCCTATACCCTGCAGATTATCGGACAGAAATACACAAAGCCTTCCGTTACAGCAATAGTCTTAAGCCTTGAGTCAGTATTTGCAGCACTTGCCGGATGGATACTATTATCAGAACATCTTAGTCCCCGTGAGATAGCCGGCTGCGTTCTTGTGTTTGTCGCTGTTATAATGGCACAGATACCACAGATGAGTACGGATAAGGAAAAGGTATAATAATTACTTGACGAACGGACGCCATAAAGCTAGAGAGGTGCTCTATGAATAAGGCTTCAGTCACCAGAAAGCTGATTGGATATTTCTAAAACTTTCCGTCTATGTTTTTTATACGGACGTAAACGCTCATACGCAACGTCGTGTTGCGTTTTCGCTCGATTTGACCTCCTTGTCAAATCGTTGCTGTAGTTTTTAGGGAAAGTTTAAGAACTATCTCAATCAGCTTTCAAGTGTTCCTTTTGCATTATTCACAGAGCACCTCTCTAGCTTTATGGCTGTTTTTCTATAATTTATCATATTTAAATATGCCTAAGTAACATTCATAATATATTTTAATAATATAGCTTCAATTGCAAAGTATTTTACCTTGTTTAACAATTGCCATCAATACTACCTGAATTATCAACATTGTTATCATTAATATCATTAGTCTTCATATTACTCACATTTGCAGTTGCAATATCATCGCTATCCTGCACCACGTCAGAACCCTCAGCCTCAGCTTCTGCCTTCCTTCTGGCCTCCGCCTTGAGCTTCTCCGACTTGAACTTAAACATAAGAAGTCCAATAGGAAACGGCATAACACAAATAATAAACAATAATGCAACAATAATAACAACTTTCTGTGGCTCAATCATAATGCCATCTCCTCTCTTTCTTCTTAAATCTTTATATAAACCTAATTCTTATCAGAACCTAAAAGCTTACTATCAACCATATACTTAATAATAAGAATACTTCCAACCATAAGAATAATTCCGATTATAAGTGAGATAACAGGATTACGGATAAATCCTGCAATAATATAGGTTATAAGCGAAACTACGGCAACGACAACAACATAAGGAAGCTGTGTTGATACGTGATTCATATGATTGCACTGTGCACCAGCAGAAGCCATAATAGTTGTATCCGATATAGGTGAGCAGTGGTCACCGCATACAGCACCAGCCATACATGCTGATATAGAAATAATCATCATGGTTTTGTCAGTTCCTGCAAAAGTTCCTACAACGATAGGAATAAGGATACCGAAAGTTCCCCAGCTTGTACCAGTTGCAAATGCTAAGAATATGGCAACTAAGAATATAATAGCTGGAAGGAAGTTAAGGAAACCAACTGATAATCCGCTTACAAGTCCGGCTACATATTCTTTTACACCAAGACTGTCAGTTGTTGCCTTAAGAGTCCATGCAAATGTAAGAATAAGAATAGCAGGAACCATAGCCTTAAAACCTTCAGGTATGCAGGAGAAACAGTCATTAAATGAAAGTATCCTTCTTATAACATAAAATAATATTGTAATAACCAGTGCAAAGAAACTTCCCATCATAAGTCCAAGCGATGCATCACAGTTAGAAAATGCTGTAACGAAATCAGTTCCACTAAAGAAACCGCCAGTATATATCATTCCGATAACACAGCATATAATAAGGCTTATTATAGGGAAAACAAGGTCAATGACCTTACCGTTTCCACGTATTATTTCTTCATTACTTACATTGGCATATGGTCTGTCACTTGTTGTATACAGGTCACCTTTTGCAGCATTATCCTCATGCAGCTTCATAGGACCAAAGTCAACCCTTAATATAACAAAACAAAGAAGGGCAACTATAGTAAGAATGGCATAATAGTTATAAGGTATACACTGCATAAATATAGAAAAACCGTCTTCATCTTCCACGAAACCTGTAACGGCTGCTGCCCATGATGATATAGGAGCAATTATACATATAGGAGCTGCTGTTGCATCTATTATATATGCAAGCTTGGCTCTTGATACCTTATGTCCGTCAGTTACAGGGCGCATGACACTTCCGACTGTAAGACAGTTAAAGTAATCATCTATAAATATAAGTATGCCAAGAAAAATAGAAGTAAGTTCTGCACCTATTCTTGTCTTTATTCTTCCCGATGCCCATTCACCAAATGCCTTAGAGCCGCCAGCCTTATTCATCATAGATACCATTATTCCAAGTATGACAAGGAATATGAGTATGCCGATATTAGATCTGTCGGATAATACGCCAAGCAGTCCGTCATCAAATATGTGTAATATTGATGTTTCAAGACTGAAATGCGCAGTGAAAAGTCCCCCATACAGAAGACTTCCGATAATAATGCCTATAAATAGAGAACTGTATACTTCCTTAGTTATAAGCGCAAGTATAATAGCAACAAGCGGTGGAATAAGCGACCAGAATGTTGCATACAGCTCAGGCATATATTCTGTTAATGTGTTCATTAATGTATCTCCGTTCTTTCACATAGTGTTCATATATCAGGAGTTTATTGCTGTTCCCTGAAAGTGATTGTATTATTAGCTGCATCCATGCTCTCAACAATTGCGAGTGATTCAAGCTGGTATCCTTTTTCACGGATAATCTTACCACCCTGCTGGAAGCCTTTTTCGATTGCAATACCGATACCCTCAACTGTTGCACCAGCACTTTCAACGAGATCAGTAAGTCCTAAGAGAGCGCATCCATTGGCAAGAAAATCATCGATAACAAGGATGTGGTCTTCTGGAGATAAGAACTTCTTTGAAACGATTACATCATATACTTTACCATGTGTGAATGACTGGATTTTAGTGCTGAAGTTATTGTCGTCAAGGTTGATACTCTTTGACTTCTTTGCAAATACAACAGGTACATCAAATTCTCTTGCAACGATAGCAGCAATACCGATACCACTTGCTTCGATTGTAAGAATTTTATTAATATTCTTGTCAGCAAATAATCTCTTCCATTCTTTTGCCATTTCCTCAAAAAGCTTTATATCCATCTGGTGGTTAATAAAGCTGTCAACCTTAAGAACATTACCCTCTCTTATTATTCCGTCTTTTCTAATTCTTTCTTCTAATAATTTCATAACCGTATTCCTTTTTTATATATAAATTAATGACATTATTCTACTAGATTATAGTTTATTTTTCAACACGTGCCATAGCAATCTGTTCAGGTGTTATAGGCAGTGTATAAAATCTTTTCCCTGCTGCGTGGCTTAGGGCATCTGTTATGGCTGGAAGAGGTGTATTGATAACAACCTCACCGATTGACTTGGCACCAAATGGACCTGCTGCCTCATAGCTGCTTTCAAAGTCCACATTGATATGACCTATATCCATACGTGAAGGAATCTTATACTGTAAGAATGAATTCTCATACAGCTTTCCTTTATCACTATAAGTAATATTCTCAGACATAGTCATGCCTATACCCTGAAGTATACCGCCCTCTGTCTGTACTCTTGCAAGATTAGGATTAACTGGAGTACCACAGTCCACACATGCATCATACTCTATAACCTTGCTTTCACCTGTAAGAAGGTCAACCTCCACTTCTGCTGCCCCGACCATATAAGGTGGTGGTGATATAGGTGAAGAGTGTGTGTATGTAACTGAAAGAGATATATCGTTGCCACACATAGATGCAGTTGATATGTCAGCAAGGCTCACTGTTTCACCTGTCGAGTCACATCTTACAAGCTTATTTTCGTAAGTTACATCATCTACATCACATTTAAGAAGCTTTGCACCTAGCTTTTCTATTCTTGACTTTAATTCAAGGGCACATTTTTCAACAGCTTTACCTGTAACGTAAGTTGTACTTGATGCATATGAACCAGAATCGTAAGGAGATATATCCGTATCAGCACCAAATACTGTAATATCATCAGTATCACATTCAAGGACTTCTGCCGCTATCTGTGAAAGAATAGTATCGCATCCCGTTCCCATATCAGCAGCACCAATATTCATAGTAAAGAACCCTTCATCATTAAGCTTAAGAGTGGCACTTCCGACATCGACACTGGAGATACCAGAACCCTGCATAGCCATCCCCATACCAACATATCTTGCCTTTGTATCAGATATCATTCTTACAGGATACTTTTCATCCCACTTAATCATTTCCTTAACACGTGTTAAGCATCTGTCAAGGGCACAGCTCGTATTGACCTGATTATAGTAGGCTGGCATGACATCGCCCTCTTTTACGATATTTTTAAAGCGTATATCAAATGGGTCCATATGCAGCATATCAGCAAGTTCGTTGACTGCCGATTCAACAGCGAAAAGTCCCTGTGTTGCGCCATATCCTCTGTATGCACCTGCTGACATTATATTAGTGTAAACAACATCGCTTGTAAATCTGAAAGCCTCTGCCTTTCCATAAAGAGGTATGGACTTATGACCTGAAAGTCCGACAGTTGTTGGACCATGTTCACCATATGCACCCGTATTGGAAAGTGTATGAAGGTCAATAGCCTTTACTATGCCATCTTTTGTAGCTCCCAGTCTTACATGCATCTGCATTTCATGTCTTGGTGATGAAGCAGTTAGCGACTCATATCTTGAAAATATGATCTTGGACGGTTTCTTAGTCATCCATGTTACAAATGCAGGATATATCTCACTTACAGATGTCTGCTTGGCACCAAAACCGCCGCCTATTCTTGGCTTTGTCACACGGATAAGTGAAGGTGATATACCAAGTGCATGTGATATTATTCTTCTACAATGAAAGACTATCTGTGTTGAACTTATAACATTAAGTCTTCCATATGTGTCTATCGTACAGTATGTACGGAAAGTTTCCATCATACTCTGCTGGCATGCTTTAGTGTGATATGTTCTGTCGATTATGATATCGCAGTCATCCAGCACCTTGTCGACATCACCATTAGAAGATTCATCATGTGCACATAGATTTCTTTTATTATCAGCACCTACAGGACACAGAGCCTCCCAGTTGTCTTCAGGATGTACCAGTATTGGATTATCAAGAGCAGTTGTAAAGTCAAGAACAGGTTCAAGTACCTCATATTCAGCTTTAATAAGCTTTATAGCTTTGTCAACACAGTTCTCTGTCTCACCTGCAACTATGGCAACCGGGTCGCCTATAAATCTTACATGCTGGTCAAGTATAAGTCTGTCATATGGACTAGGTTCAGGATAAGTCTGACCTGCGCATGTAAAACGCTTCTGGTGCTGATCAATATCTTTATAAGTGTATATAGCTTCTATGCCAGGTACCTTCATGGCAATAGCTGTGTTAATGTCTTTGATTATTGCATTGGCATAAGGTGAGCGTAAAAGCTTGACTACAAGGCAGTCTTTAGGTGTTAAATCGTCAGTATATACAGGCTTTCCAAGAAGAAGCTCCATAGAGTCCTTCTTTCGGATACATTTATTCACAGACTTCATTGTTATCACTCTCCTTCTGCTTTTTATAGTTTACAAAGTTCATAATTCCACGAAGCTGTCCCTCATAGCCTGAACATCTGCACAGGTTACCAGAAAGGAACTCCTTTACCTCATCCTCATCAGGATATGGATTTTGTCTGAGAAGTGCAATAGTATTCATAACAAAGCCCGGATTACAGAAGCCGCACTGCTCTGCTCCCTGGTCAGCTATAAATGTTACAAACTCAGAAGCTTCATCCTGTAAGCCCTCAAGTGTTGTTACATGACATCCATCTGCCCTTGCTGCAAGAACTGAACAGGATAGAACAGGTGTGTCATTTAAGAATACAGTGCATAAGCCGCAATTAGAAGTTTCACAGCCACATTTTACACTGTAACACTTATGCTCTCTTACCCAGCTATAAAGGGAGACGCCGGGATTAATATCTTCTTTTATTGTTTTTCCATTAAGATTAATATTAACTAACATATATTCTCCGTATAATTATTTATATATTTTCTGTATAAGTATTTATATATTGGAAAGTGTACGCTTTGTAAGTACATTTACAAGGTGACTTCTGTATTCCTTACTGCCACGCATATTACTCTCTGTTTCTATGTGGTCTGCTGCCATATCAGCATACTTGTTTATATGGTCATTCGAAAGTTCTCCTGACAATGTGCAATCACTATCATTAAGACAACTGCTTACAAGAACTGCTCTTGCAGGGCGTGCGCCTATGGCAACCTCGTAAGTATCAGTATCCTTATAATGTACACCGCAGCAGGTAAGAACAGGAAGGTCAGTTTCTGTTATACGGACTGCCTCATAATACATATTTACAGGTCTTTTTTTGACTATAATTCTCACAAGAATATCTCTGTCATACTTCATATTGGCATATTCTTTTAAAGGAATAATACCACCTTTATAAAGTTCAACATACGATTCAAGACCTAATAATAATGTAAGAACATCCGAAAATCCATATCTTCCATATATACTCCCGCCTACAGTGGCAAGGTTACGGAACTGCACTCCTACGATATGTTTTAAGGCAGTTCTGGCAGCATTTGATGTATATTCATTAAAATGCTCATTAGTTTCAAGCTGTCTTAATGTTGTCATGCATCCTATTTTGAATTCTTTATCTGTTTCCTCAATCTCATTGAGTGAAAGGTCAGATAAGTCAATAGCTGTGTTTATGCGGTTATCACCCATACGCATCCACATCATGCCGCCTATTATGCGGTTTGCCTTTTTCTGGTTAAGCTCATAAGCTTCATCAAGGCTTTTTACTTTAACATAATTCTGGATATTAAGCATATTTACCTCTGTTTACATAATTATTTTATTTGATTATTTATTCTAACATATTAATTTTGCCTTGTAAATTTATTCTTTATCTGATAAAATTCGGATGAAAAATAGATTAAAGAGGAGAAAAATAATGAAAAAAGCAAAAAGACTGTTAGCTGTGTTACTTACTCTTATTATGACAGCTTCATTACTTGCCTGTGGAAACAGTAATGAAGCCAGTAATCAGACACAACAGACAACTACATCCCCATTTTCTGTTATGCAGGAAACAGATACTTCTAAGGTCAGTTATCCGGTAACTGTTACAGACCAGCTTGGAAGAACAGTAACTATTGAGAAGGAACCTGAAAAAATCGCTTCTTCATATTATATTTCAACAAGTCTTTTACTTGGTCTTGGACTTAAGGATAAGCTTGTTGGTATTGAAGCAAAGGCGAATACAAGACCTATCTATAATCTTGTATCATCTTCTTTAGTGTCACTTCCTAATATGGGAACAGCAAAGGCATTTAATACAGAGGCATGCGTGGCAGCCGGCCCTGACCTTGTTATCATTCCAGCAAAGTTAAAGAGTGTCATTCCTGAGTTAGAGCAGCTTGGACTTACAGTATTAGCAGTTAATCCAGAAAACCAGCAGTTACTCAGTGAATGTATAACAATGGTAGGACAGGCAGTAAACGAACCGGGTAAGGCAAAGACACTCAATGCTACTATTGAGTCTATTCTTGATAATGTTAAGACTAATGTTTCAGGAACAGATACACCTAAGGTATATCTTGCAGGTAACAGCGCATTTCTTTCAACAGCAGGTAAGGCTATGTATCAGGATACTCTTCTTACGAACGCTGGTGGTGTAAATGTAGCAAGTGAACTTACAGATACTTACTGGGCAGAGGTATCATATGAGCAGGTTCTTTCATGGAATCCTGATTATATCATACTTGCAGCAGATGCTACTTACACTGTTGATGATGTATACAATGATGCTAATCTTGCGGACTGCACAGCAGTTAAGGAAAAGCATGTATACAAGCTCCCTTCAGATATAGAAGCATGGGATTCGCCAGTTCCAACAAGCTTCCTTGGAAGTGTATATATTGCTTCTATATTACATCCGGATAAGATTAGCACAGACTATTATAAGGAATGTGTAACAGAGTTCTATAAGACATTCTATGGATTTACTCCAGAGGTTAAGTAGACATGGCTCTATTTATCTGCTATAAATTGGGTAAATGAATTTGAGTTATTTACTTAAATGTATCTTAGATACAAACAAAAATAATTTATTTTAGATAGAAACGGCTGTAAAAATGCTTGCATTTTTATGGTCGTTTTTTTACAATTTTAGCTATGGATTAGGGAAGAAAATATTTTTATCCAGAATATAGAAGGGAAATGTGTCATTGAACAATTACATATTTAATAATGGTAAAAGACAATTAAATAAGGCAGCAGTTATGCTTGTACTTATCATTATGGTTATAGCTGCATTTGTTATATCACTGCGGACTGGAAAGTATCCGCTTACATTAAAGGGAATATTATCAGGTGATACTATGCAGATTAAAGTGCTTGTGAGGCTCAGAATTCCGAGAGCAGTTATGGGAGTTGCCGGTGGTTTTGGACTTGGAATAGCTGGTTATGTATATCAGCTTGTATTTAAAAATCCGCTTGCATCGCCTGATATTGTCGGAGTATCTTCTGGCGCAAGTGCTGGTGCTGCTATGGCGATTGTGTTTATATCGTCTGTTTCTTCTGTTGTTTCGGCTGTAGCATTTGCAGCAGCTATGCTTACTCTTATTGTTACATTGCTTATAGCATATCTTGTACCCGGAAAAAACAGCTATACGATTGTGCTTTCAGGAATAGCCATTCATTCTCTTGCACAGACTGTCCTTATGTTCATAAAGCTGGCAGCAGACCCGGAAAAGCAGCTTGCATCTATCGAGTACTGGATTATGGGGAGTCTGAATTCAGTTTCGGTTGACGACCTTCTCATCCCCTGTATAGTAACGTTTATTGGAACTATACTTATAATACTTTTATATAGGCAGCTTCTTATGCTTTCACTTGATGAGGATGAGGCAGCTTCACTCGGAGTACATATAGTCCTGTTAAGGCTCATTGTTCTTGTCATAGCAACCCTGATAGTGTCAGTTATTATATGTACGACAGGTCTTATAAGCTTTATAGGACTTCTTGCACCACATATAGCAGGCCACCTTATTAAGAACCACAATATAAGTCTTCTTATGTTAAGTGGAATATCGGGAAGTCTTTTATTGACACTGGCTGATATACTGGCACGTTCAGTTACATCATCGGAGCTGCCGGTAAGTATTTTTACATCGTTACTGGGCGCACCACTTCTTATAATACTACTTTTAAGGAACAGGCAGGGGAATGGGTGAGGTTGTGTGCGTATAGATTATATTTATTATAGAAAAAATTTATGTGGAAATGAGATATAAAAATGGCGTTTTAATAGAAAATATTTCAACCTTTCAGAAGCTTATAATAAGAATATAGCTATTTGTATGAACAAGGTTTATAATTCAAAGAAAGTATAGTTGTGTGTAAATACAATATTTAAGACAGGAAAAAATATAGCTATGTATATAGACAATATTAATAATAAGAAATTTATTGATAATCGTTGTAAAATACAAAAGAATTTAGGAATTGACAATACAGGGATTGCAGATAATTCTACTGATTTGACTGCTGCCAGAAATGAATATAATATTCTTAAGCAAAATAACAGAATATGCTATCCAGACAGCCTTGACATCAGCGGCTTATCCGTATCATATGGCAGAAAAAATATAATAAATAATCTCAATATTACACTCTATTCCGGTGAATTCACAGCACTCATCGGCAATAATGGCTGTGGCAAGTCGACACTTATAAAGGCTGTCATGAACCTTATTTCACATAAGGGAAAGTGTGTGTTAAGGTTTTCATCTGATAAAACTACACCAGAGAATACAGCCACATTTGCAAAGGTTATAACAGAAAAGCTTACTCCAAAGAAAAGAGCTATGTATATGACATATATTGCCCAACATTCAGGTATATCTTCAAGCATATCTGTTATGGATGTGTGTCTTATGGGATATAATCATATGCTTAATCCTCTGGCAGTTCCAGACAGCAGTATGCGCTGTAATGTTCTTAAAGCGCTTGAATATGTCGGACTTAAGGACAGGGCGGAGGATGATTTTCTTTCACTTAGTGCTGGCCAGAAGCAGATGTGTATACTCGCCCGTTCGGTTATCCAGGATTCTCCTGTTATGATACTTGATGAGCCGGAAAGCGCGCTAGATATTACTAACCGTTATGAGATGCTAAGAACGATAAGAGAACAGGCAGATACCAATAAATGTGTTCTTATGAGTATTCACAGTCCGGAGCTTGCACTTATGTACTGTGACAGGCTTCTTTTTATGAAGTCCGGCAGTATCGTGGATGATATATATGTAAAGGATACAGATGTTTCAAGACTTAATGAAGCATTTGCAAAAGTATATGATAATGTATGCGTGGGAGTATATGAAAGTACGGATAACAGAAAGCATTATTGCATATATCCAAAAATATAGGAGGCGTTATGGATAAGTATGTGGATGCAAAGGCATTATATTCATATTTTAAATGGTCTGGTAAAAAACATTTATTAATAACAGGAGATCTGGGAAGTGGAAAGACTACGCTTATTAATGCTTTGGTTAATATTATAAGTGATGGTTTGAATGAATATGATGATACAAGTGAATCAAATAAGTCAGAATTATCAGAAAGTCTGAAAGATTATAATGTTACGTGCAATGACTTGCATAGTCATAATATCATATATGACAGATTAATAAGTGCTAAGCAGGATGATAATTATGTCGTAATTAATTCAGACAGGCTTAATATGCTACAGAATAATTGCAAAGATAGTTATAAAAGTGATTTTTCTATAAATTCCGGTGACAATATAAATATAATAGGAATGCTTAATCCTCATAGTGATAAGTCAAAGGAAAGAATGACAATAGTTAAAGAAGGCTTCTATAATGTTGCAATACCAGCGGTTAATGATTATATAAATGCAGTGAGACAGGCAGATTTCACTTTGCCTGACAGGTATTATATGATAGTTGATGAGCTTGGTTATATTGAAAGCTCCTGTGAGGATTACCAGAAATATTTTAATAATATGCTGGATGAGGATAATTCCTGTGTTATTGCCACGCTCAGGAAAAAACACACGGAATTTCTTGACTCACTTATGAGTAGAGATGATGCACTGATTATAGATATAGACAAGCCATTTGCTGATATTGCGTGTATAATTATGGCGTCCGGCAAGTCAAGACGTTTTGGTACGAATAAGCTGCTTGAGCCATTTAAGCATACGACACTTATAGAAAATGCGGTTGACATAACCAAAGCCTCACCAGTTGAATACATATATGTTGTTACTAATAATCAGGATGTGGCGGATGTAGTATATAATAGGATAAGTACGGGGATGTATAATTGTAGGTATATTGATGGCTCTGATAATTTGAATAATAAATATAATAACCATTACAGTAACCTAAATAATAATCTGAATAATTGTAACTGCAATAATTGCTATAATAATTCAGGTAATGATAAGTGTAATAATGCTTATAATAATGATTATAATAGTCTGCGTGGTGATAAGTATATTGACGATTATTCAAATAATTATAGTAATTATGACTATATGAAAGTTATATTACATAACAAAGAGCTTAGAAATGATGTTATAAATGTAGGATTATCACATATAAGCAGCAATGTGGATAATATAGCAGGAGTTATGTTTATGCAGTCAGACCAGCCACTTATAACAAGGTCAAGTATGCAGCTTATGTGTTTTATATTTACGCATTGTAAAGATAAGATCTGCAGGCTTTCATATGATGATACAGTGGCTTCGCCGGTTATATTTCCGAATAAATACATAGATGAATTAAAAAAACTGCCACCCCACAAAGGCGGCGGATATGTTATAAACAACCATCCGGATGAGGTTATACTCGTTCCAGCTTATAGTAAGGATGAACTGCTTGATATAGATACAAAGGAGGATATGGAGAATATTAAGAAAATAATAAGTGAACAGTACGATTAGAAATAACGAATAATGTAATGAATAAAGTAATGAACAAAGTATCTTTATAAATATATAAAATATATTTTAGAAAATGGAATTGATATATAAAAAGGAAATGTCATTATTAAAGTTATAACAAATCATAAGTAATTAATTTTACAATATTAGATAGCACGTATGCCTTACAAAATATGTTTATTTAATTCATTAAAAGTAATTTCAAGAGTTAAATAATATTTACTTAATATTTGTTATGAACTTTAATATAATAGACATTTCCCTATTTATATAACTATAAATGAGGAAATGAAAAAATGCGCAAAAATAAGTTGTTTTTGTTTGTACTTGAGATACGTTTCAATAGATTACGCAAAATACGTCTTTCTAGTGAGAATATAATTGTACAATATTTTAAATTTACTCATTTATAGTTTATTATATTTTAAATGTATTTTAATATATCATTCTATTAATTACATCTAATAGATAAACACATTTATGCCTTCGACTGCTTCTTTCTTCCAGTCAGGAAGGCTACAAGATATATGACTATAACAAGCACTATTGCAAAGCACATCCATCCAATTAATACAGGAAGTGGCTGTTTTGCAAATATATCATAATATCCTTTTAGGTAGACAACCGTTATTACAAGTGGAAGTATGTATGTCATATACTTTCTTACCCATAAAGGCAGCTTTATACCTTCACCAGTATCGACTTCTTTGATAAAGTTGTCAAATCCCCAACCATTCTTTTTCGTACAGAACAGCACCATAACAAGACTTCCAAGAGGAAGCAGGTTATAAGATACGAGGAAGTCCTCAAGATCCATAACTGTAGAACCAGCGCCTATTGGCTGAAAACCCGATAATACGTTGAAACCAAGAATTGCTGGTATTGAAAGTATTATTATTGCAAATATGTTGATAGTTACAGCCTTTGAGCGCTTGCACTCAGTTATATCCATCCACACAGCTATTATTTCTTCAAATACGGCTATTATAGTTGAAAGTGCCGCAAACGACATAAATACGAAGAATAAAAATCCCCATACTCTTCCACCTGCCATATTGTTAAATACATTTGGCAGAGTTATAAATAATAATGAAGGACCGCTGTCAGGATTAACGCCATATGAAAAGCATGCAGGAATAATGATAAATCCTGCCATAAGAGCTACAAATGTATCAAGCAGTACAATGCTTATCGCTTCTCCTGTAAGTGAGCGCTTTTTATCAAGGTAGCTTCCGAATATTTCCATAGCACCCATACCGATACTCAGCGTGAAAAATGCGTGTGTCATAGCGGCAAATACGGCTTCACCGATACCAGACTGCTTTACAAGCTCAACATTAGGTACAAGATAGAACTTAATACCTACGGATGCATTTGGCAGGGCAAATGAGTGGATAGCAAGTATTACTATCAATCCAAGCAGAAGTGACATAACAACCTTTGTTATACGCTCAACACCATTCTGTAATCCAAGTGCGCACACGCCGAATGCAAGTAATATGGCGATTATGGCAAAAAACATCATAGAACCGGGATTACCGAGCATATTATTGAATGTTTCTTTTATTCCGTCAGCATTAAGTCCGGTAAGCTTTCCGGACAGTTCAAGGTAAGCATAATAAAACATCCATCCGCCGACCATTGTGTAGAACATCATAAGTATGTATGAGCCGATAATTCCCATCCACTTAAGTCTGTGCCAGTTAGTTCCTTTCTTTTCAAGTACTTCAAATGCTTTGCCGATACCTTTACGGCTGGCTCTTCCGACTGAGAATTCACATATCAGGATAGGCAGACCAAGAAGTGCAAGGAATATGACGTACATAACGATAAATGCTGCACCGCCGTACATACCGCATATATATGGAAACTTCCATACATTGCCAAGTCCAATAGCACACCCTGCCGACACAAGAATAAATCCCAGTCTCGAACCGAATTGTTCTCTTTCTTTCATAAGTTAATAAGTTCCTTTTCTATTGTTTTATTTGTTGATGTCAGAATTAAAATGTAATTTTCCTGACTGATTTATATGAATTGTTTCATAATTTCGTAATTCATACAATCCTTTCGCACTTTAAATTTCTAAAATGCAATAGCATATAATTGCTTATTTATAGTTATCATATTATAATAAACGACATTTGGGTACTTTATTGCTGCATCTGAATTATTATAATAAAAATTGTTTATTACATAATCCTGCAATAATTATACATAGCCTATCTAATAACTATATACAAAGCCATATAAAAATTATTATATAATATAATTGCTAATTAGTCACTAACAAAATTCAGAAACTTATATTAACTTATATTAATCTGGGGATGAATCCATATTTGTGACAATAAATGTATATATGTAAGTCATCTGATTCTCAGGTTTCTCTACCTTACAGACAACACGTCTTTCGTAAGGCCAAGAGGCTGCCTGATACATGAATTCGCCATAAACTACAGCATAGTCAACTTTGTTTTCTCTTGTGATATCATCAAGCTCATCAACCAGATATTCATCCCAAATAGGCTGGAGAAAATCAACTACACCAGTGCATGAATACCTGGTTCCGTCTCTTAGCTGGATTTTAATTAAATCACCTGTTATTCCATCATAGCAGACAAGTGGATAATATACATTGCTTTGAAAATGAAAGTTAAAGGCTCTTCCTTCCTGTTTGCTATAAGCTTCAAGAAGTGCATCGCACTTCCTGGATAATAAAAAAGGATATTCTGCCAATGGAAAAATTATTGATATATTAGAATACGCGAGACGGGTGCCAAGAGGTCCGGTGGACCTCTGTATTGGCACGACCGAAGGGCGCTTTAGCGCACTGAGAAGCCAAGAGGTCCGGTGGACCTCTGTATTGGCACGACCGAAGGGCGCTTTAGCGCACTGAGAAGCCAAGAGGTCCGGTGGACCTCTGCATTGGCACGACCGAAAGGCGCTTTAGCGCATTGAGAAGCCAAGAGGTCCGGTGGACCTCTGTATTGGCACGACCGAAGAGCGCTTTAGCGCTCTGAGAAATCGAACCCATACTGCAAAGCAGTATGAGTTCAAGAAGTGCATCGCACTTCTTAGATAACAAAAAAGGACTTCCCAATCCGGGAAAGTCCTTTTTGTTATCTAACAGAGCGCGAGACGGGGATCGAACCCGCGACCCCCTCCTTGGCAAGGAGGTGCTCCACCACTGAGCCACTCGCGCATATTATATCAACATGTTCTTTAATAATTAATACTCCTGAACACAAGTGATATAATACACATATAATTATCATATGTCAAGTGAAATTTTAAAAAAAAATTACAAAGAAAAAAATTCAGCGTTTTTTACAATAACTTTTTTATTTAGTTCAGCCGGAAGGCTGAACTGTTACCATAAAATACCCAATTTTACATAATGGTTTATTTTAATAATATTTGTAATAATTCATCTGTGTTGTCAGCTAAATTTTCTGCGCCACATTTTATAAGCAGTTCTCGGCTTCTAAAGCCCCATGTTACGGCGATGCCTCTAACGCCAGCATTGTTAGCTGTCGCTACATCAACATCAGAATCTCCGACATAGATAACATTGTTAAGATTAATATTATTATTTTCGGCACATATATATAGTGCATCAGGAGAAGGCTTTTTAGCAACATTTTCTCTGGCACCAACTGCATCATCGAGCAGATTATTGAAATATATGTCACATAATTTAGTTACGGCATACTGTGCTTTATTTGAAAGAACTGCGATTTTGTAACCATTTTTCTTTAATTCTTTCAGCATATCCATAACACCAGGATAAGTCTTTGTTTTATCATTACAGTGAACAGCATAATAAGTTTTAAAACATTCAAATGTTTTATCAATCAGTTCCTTGCTGGTACCTTCAGGAACACTTCTTTCTATTAAAAGACGTATGCCGTTGCCTACAAATGTTCTTACCTCCGCAAGGCTTCTTTCTGGAAAGTTATTTGTTCTTAGTGAGTAATTAACTGAGTTACATAAATCATCGAGAGTATCAAGCAGTGTTCCATCAAGGTCAAATATTACCATTTTGTTCATAATAACAGCTCCATTCGTTATTTATTGTGTAGATTTTCATTATATTTTTAGCAGCATTTTGATGATTATGTTTTATTTAATAGTGTACATTGCATTAATATCTGAAATATTTGATACACTTTTATAATGTAACATTTTCAAATAAATATGTTTTATAAATGGAGTGTTTTTGTTCAAATGTTCATATCAAAATGCTGATGTACAATATTTAGGCAGAAAATGCTGCAGCTTATGAAATGTTATATATACATTTATTCGTTAGTTATAATACATTAAATGGCTGATATTATCAATAATATATTTTTACATAAATTTCCGCTTGAAATATATGAACAAATGTTCTATAATATAATTAAGATAAGAACATTTGTTCGCAAGTATATATGTTAAGAGGAAACAGGTATATGATTATAAAAGAGAATATGAGTATTATGGAAAAGCTGGAGATATTGTCAGATGCAGCCAAGTATGATGTATCCTGCTCTTCAAGCGGTGTTGAATGTAATAATAATGGGAGTGGCATTGGTAATTCTAAGGCTTGTGGTATATGTCACAGCTTCAGTGCTGATGGAAGATGTATTTCACTGCTTAAGATACTTCTTACCAATGAATGTATATATAATTGCCGATATTGTATTAACAGGGCCTCTAATGATGTTGTGAGGGCTACATTCACACCAGAGGAGGTCTGTGATCTTACTATCCAGTTTTACAAAAGGAATTATATAGAAGGATTGTTTTTAAGTTCAGGTATTATATATAGTCCTGATGAGACTATGAAAAGGTTATTAAAAACAGTCATTCTGCTTCGTTCCAAGTATAGTTTTGGAGGGTATATCCATATGAAGGCTATACCGGGGGCAAGTGAAGAATTGATTAAGATAGCTGGTTATTATGTGGACAGAATGAGCGTTAATCTTGAGCTTCCGACTAATGCAGCGTTAAAAAAGCTGGCACCGGCTAAGACAAGAGATAATATACTTAAGCCTATGAGGATGATTCAGAATGGAATACATTCAGACGTGCAGCGGTTAAAGTCATCATCAGTTAATGTGAACAGGTTGTCTGGAGAGCATACTGTTAATGCATATGATGATATATTCGATACAGCCTTAAGTTCAGATGTATACAGGCTGAATAATAGTGATAACAGTTTTTTTAATCATTATAACAGCTTATATTCAGTGGCAGGTAAATTTTCTGATACTGATAATAACAGCATTGCCGGATATAGCAATAAGCGTTCTTTTGTTCCAGCAGGACAGAGTTCACAGATGATAGTCGGAGCTACGGATGAAACGGACTATCATCTTGTTACGATAGCTGAATCATTATACAGGCAGTATGATTTAAAGCGTGTATTTTATTCAGCATTTGTCAATGTAAACATGGATGAGTCAATGCCACTCCAGATTGACGGTAAAGGTGTGCCATTGTTAAGAGAACACCGGCTGTATCAGGCAGACTGGCTTATGCGCTTTTATGGTTTTAAGGCCTCTGAACTGCTATCAGAGGATAAGCCTAACTTTAATTCACTACTAGACCCTAAGTGTGACTGGGCTATACGTCATCTTGAGAATTTTCCTGTTGAGATTAATAATGCTGACTATAGTACGCTTCTTAGAGTTCCGGGTATTGGTGTTAAGTCTGCACGTAGAATTATATCTGCAAGAAAGCATACTAAGCTTGACTTTAGTGACTTAAAAAAGATAGGAGTTGTATTAAAAAGAGCTTTATATTTTATTACATGTGATGGACATATGATGTATAACACGCGGATAGATGCAGATTATATTACTAATTGTATAGTTGATTCTGCAGATATGCGGAAGATATATGATATAGAGCATCATAATGTGTATCAGCAGTTATCACTTTTTGATGATAAGTCTTAAGTTTATTTAGGTTATATGGAGAATTTTATGAATAATAAAACAGATATATATGTGTGTGATGATAGTGTTGAAGGAATATTTACAGCTATATATAAGGCATGGGAAGCTGGTACAAGCCATACAGACATAAGATGTAGTTCTGGTACAATGAATTATTCCCTGTTTGAAAATTATATTAATATTGATGCTGATATAGATATTTGCAGAAAAGTTATCTCATCTATTAATACAAAGTTAGGTAATTATATATATGGTATTATATTTACCGTAATAAGTTCATGTGATAATAATAAGGCATCAGTTGTATATCATTCTTTGCAAAAACTATTTAAGTATGGTACTGGATATATTAATAATATTAATGATGAGTATATATATTCTTTATTTTCTATTAATCGAAAAGTTTCCAATGAGGCACATTTTTATCATGAAATTGTGAGATTTAGTGAAAATAAAAGTGGAATTCTTGTTGCAAGAATAAAGCCAGATAATAATATTTTATATATGATAATTGAACACTTTGCCGACAGACTTCATTGTGAGAATTTTGTTATTTATGATACAGAAAGAAATATATGTTATGTTCATTCTGATAATGGTAAGGGGATGGTATATACTGATTCGGATAGACAGATGTATAATATGATTAATTCCTATTCTGATACTGATAAACAGTATGAAGATTTATGGGTTAAGTTTTTTGAAACAATTGCTATTAAGGAAAGGGTTAATGAAAGACTTCAGATGAATATGCTTCCTCTTAAGTATAGAAAGTATCTTCCAGAAATGAATTAAAACTACCGATAAAAAAGGGGATCCCACCAAAAAGTATTGAATACCTTCTGATGGGACATTGGGGAATTGTATTGAGCTCGTATAAAGCTCTTTTCAATAATTATTATAGCATAGTTTAAATGTTTGAAAAGTACTATCTTTTTTCTGGTACTGTCATTAATTATGTTTAATAAATATTATAAATATAAGCAAGCGCTTTAATCAGATAATTATTTGTATCTGAGGTACATTTAGATTATGCAAAATATGTCTTTCTAGCGTGGACATAATTGTACAATATTTTAATTTGCTCATCGATAGCTATTTATTTAATCGTATATATAAAGGTTTATAAAACTATAAGATTATTAAAAGATACTAACATATAATACTATGATATCTTTATAATACTGTAGTTTACAGCCTGATTATATGTACTAGAAGAGAGTATCCTTTCATATCGTGTCATCCATCTTCCAGTTATTCCTGCATAATTAGCTACAGCATCTTTGGGAGCCCCACCTGCAAGCATATATGACATACCAGCGTGTCTTAAGGATTGCAGCGTATATTTGTTTCTGATAGTTTTCTTTTCAAGACATATTTTGCAGTATTTTTCGATGAGTCTTTCAGAATCACGCAGTTTCATCCGTGTTTTTCTTCTGTTTATAAAAATAGGTCCTTCTTTAATATCATTATCGTATATATACTTATCAAGCAGCCTTGCAACATCGTCAGGAACTTTAATTGTTCTTGCTATGTTATTGCGGCTGTTAGGTGGATAGTTTATACATAGAGTATCACTGGACTTATCAAGTGCAATATATTCCATATTAAGCTTGCATATTTCTGAGTTGGTCAGAGCACATTTAACAGCAAGCGAAAATATAAGAAATGCCTTATCATCATTGTATTCCTTAATTGTTTCTAATATATTATTTATTTCAAGGCTGTTTGGAATATCTTCTTCATTAATAAGCTTATCTGGTTCAGGGATTGAGTAATCTTTAAAGTAGTTAACATATTTATTACCATGATTAGTAGTATAGTATTCGATAAAGTTGCATACAGACCTTATTACAGATAATCTCATAACGCCAGTAGAATAACTGATTCGGTTGTTCTCCATCTTATTAATCAGGTATTTATAGTATTTAGCAGCATCTTTGCTGGTGAGTGTAAGAGGGTCATGACCGACTTCTTTATCAAAATCGTTGACAATTTTCCAATATTCTTTTCTTGTTCTTGGCTTTAGGTTTGTTTCAAAGTAAACCCAGACTTTTGAATTAAATTCATCAGATATCATATATTATCACCTCATTTAATATCAAATAGAAGATTAGTAGTATCGTGTTTTAACATACTCCAATTTTATATTATATGACGGCATATGTCAATATACTTGACAAAAAACCATCCCACAACTATACTTAATAATAAAGAAAACAAAACCCAAAATTAATTAAGAAATGGTTCCAAAATGTAACCACTACTCTTCTATCACTACATACAAACTTTATTAATATAATTTAATTTTTATATAATTTGGCTTGTAGGTTTAGATTTTAGAAGATATATTAATTAATGTTAGAGTCCAGCTTTCTTGACCCTAATGAATACCAACGGATTACTCTATTGCTTTTCAATTCGTGTAATCTTATGTCATTTTATATTTTTACTTATATAAAGGAGTTTTTTATGGAACAGTATTCTCGTAGATTTATTGAAGAACTCGCCAATCATATTGACCCAGTTATAATAGATTACTTTAATAAAAAGAAAAATCTATTACACTTCTCTGCTGCTGGTGTCACAGAACTTATTGACGAAACACTTATGGACTATCTTGATGGCAAGTCCAGCCGTGAAGATTTAATACCTATTATCAATAAAATTAAAAAATCAAGGCTTCAGAAAAGGTCGAGATGGTATAAGTCTTATATCAATGATATTGATACTATTAACATTGATGACCCTAAGCATCCACTTGCCAATATAGTTGTTATGGCTAAGACATTACCTGTAGATGATTACACCAAAATGTTTGGTGACAAAGACCTTGATGAAATTATTGATGATAAGAAAAAAGCTGCTACTCAATGGAAAAATGACTCCAATAGTCTTCTTATAGACTTTCCTGGCATTTCTTCTTTAACTAATAATTCAATATATAACTCTTTAAAGAATGATTTAATTATCAGTGCATGGAAGTATATTGAGGATGAACTTGCTGGAAATATCGATTCTTATCTTAGACTATTTCCTGTCGACCTTGTTGATAAACCTTTGTTCAGCCCATCTTCTTTTACATTGATGATGGATACAGCTTCTAATAATCTTTTGAAGGAAATTATTACAGATGAAGACGGTAAGGAGCTTCTTGAAGTTACTGTTGATAGTGGTAAGTTAACACCTCCTAAAGCTATGGATTCAAATGACTTAAAGCTTGTAAATGCATTTATATCTAATATAAATATGCAGGAATTCTACAAGGAAAAATCTGTTGTTGTCGATTTGAATACTCTAGGCAAGGAAGTTGTAGATTACCATGTTGGTAAGAATGTTATAAAGAAAATATCTAATTCCTGCCGTAAGCTGGTTGAATACAACTTCTCATATGAAGAAGCTGGAAGTAAAATATACTTCAACTTATTTGATAATATTGTTATTAAGGAAGATGTTGAAAGACCTTATGCCATTGCTCAATTCGGTGAAATCTTAAGTAATGCTATTATTAAGAAGAAACTCATATCTATTACATCCGCTTCTTACGATGTTTTGGATAATAATCTTTCACGTATTATATGTTATGCTATGAAGCGTGAACAGATAGCTAATCAAGAAACATTTATTGGTGAATATAATTATACATATTTTCAGAAAATTGTCAGGTTCAAGCTTAAGAACAAGAAAAAAAATCTTCAGTTAATTAAGGAATCTCTTCAGGAGTTTGTTGATAATAATATTGTTATTGACAGCTTTGAATTAAAGAACAATGTTTTTATTATTAAGTTTCTCCCTCTCTCAGCTGCTGAAATTCAGGATCTTAATTTTGATAAGACAAAGGTAATAGACGTTCCAACTGACTTTGACTGAACTTATTAGTACTTTCGCATCTTAATTATTTATTATAACAGCTCCGGCAGATATTAAGTTTTTATATATCTTAATATTTATCGGGGCTTTTTTATCTCATTTCATGTTTTCTTTTTAATATCTATAATCTGATTCTATATATCCATATACTTGCTTTATTTATAGAAATAACTAATTAATGTCTACATTTTTTCTAGCTCTCTATCATTTTTATTATATACTTTATTTTATGTAATATTTCTTGCTTATTTATATAATCATCATACTATTAGTTTTATTATAATTTTAGTCGTTTTTATTCTTTTTTTAAGAGATATATTTCATTGCAATCAGCATGAAATCTATATTACTTTCTTTTTATAATTATATTTTATACTTTTTTTGATCTGAAATTTACTCCTCTCTAAATTATGTAGATACTTTTAGAGTAATTTAATTCATTTTGTATTCGTACTGTAGATAAAAATGGAGTAATTTTTTATTATGTAGTCTTTTTCAGAGTAATTTATAATTTTTTTTATAAAATATAGGTATTTTTATATTCTTTTTCTTTATATTAAGTATCTTATAATATATATTTTCTACATTTTTTTTATTTGATTTTAATTTTAATGTCTACATTTTTGGCTTAAACACTGAGTTTGTGCAAATTGCACAAACTCTACATACCCTTTTATATGCTATATGTAGACAAAAAAGTAGTAAAAAAGGCAAAATCTCTTTTTTTAAGGCTTCAAAAAAAATATATTAAAATTTCGTAGACAATTTTAGAGTAAAACATACCACTTTTTTAAAAAATGTGGATAAATTTAGAGTAAAAAAATAACATTTTCTTATTTATGTGGATAATATATGAGTAAAATATCCGATTTGATTTTACTTCATAAAATTGCTAAATTATACAATAAAAGGAGGTGAGAAGTTTGGATAATTTTACAAATATTGGTAAAGCAGTGCTTATTCAGGCGCTTGGTATTCAGAAAAATTATACAACAATTATTGAAAATACTGTCGAAGTTGTTGATTATTCTAATCCATCGTGCTCTTCATGTAAATATAAAGCCATTATTGAGAACTTCGATAAAGACTCAGATATGTACAAGACAGCTTCTACATATTGTGCGGATTGTCCCAATAAACTTCTCACAACCCAGAACGTAACAAAAAAAGTCTACCATAACGAAAAAAATCGCTATGGTTATAGACCTATGCTTAAATCTAATGCTTTAAAATTATTATTATTACTACATTTCTTTCATCCAGATCGATTTGGGATAATAAAAAATGTAGATACACGCGAAATAGCTCAGAAGCTTAATTGCAATATAAAGACAGTATGGAATAATCTTGAGATTTTATCAAGTTATACATACATATCTTATTCTAAAACTGATACATATTCTATAAATTTAATATTAAATGATTATGAAAACTATTATCTTCCGGCTCACAAAAACGGAAGAGGTTTTTTAGTGCTTTCTTTTGATTTATTAAATAAAATAATATTACTTGATTCATTAGTAACATTACGAATATATCTTCGAGAACTGATTAATCTTGATAATGCCAATCTTAAAGGGCAGGCAAGTGTCGACCATAAAACTTTTAAAGACATTCGACAGGTTCTTCCTGCTTATTGTAAACCTTGCATTATTAAAAAATCAATTGAAAATGCATCAACAGATATATTTACCACTTCTATTAATAATAATATTATACGTTTTGAAATTGATAAACGTTACATTGCAAAAAATCAGAAAACTATTCTACTTCAGGAAACAACGGATAAATTAAAAAAGTTTATTATGGATTTTAATTCAGTTATACCGGAAGTTAATTCTGGTGAAATTCAACCTGAAAAGTACAATAGCTTTCTTCCAGTTGACTATGATAGGGTATATTATAAGCTCATATCAATAAAAAAGGATGAACTTGATGATCTTGCAAATATTGCCATACATTATTCATATGATTTAATGATGCTTGCTTTATCAAATGTTTACAAACAATACATATTATTTGATAAACCTATTAAAAATCTTCCTGGTTTAGTATCATCAATTGTCAGATCTCAGTTAGATATTTTGAAAAAGGCTGCTTAGGCAGTCTTATTTTCGTGCTCTCTTTTACATTATTTTAATTAATATCTATATTTTTTATCTGTACTTCATAAAATAATTCCATATATTTAATCTTATTAGTTATAATCGTATACTATTTGTATATAATTATATTTTTACGTTATTAATCATATTTTTTAATATAATCTAAGTTATTGTTTTTTATTTTATTACTATTTAATAACTTGAAACAATATACATTTTCCAATAAATACTTTTCAACATGTAGAAACTTTTCAACCAAAATTATAATATAAAATACATATGAATGAAATAAAAAAACTAATATACTTAATTAAATTACCTTTTTTATAAATAATTATCCCTTTTTTAATAAAAAAAATACATATAAAATTAAATAAAAAACCTGTGTATGTAAACTTAGTTACTTACAAAAATTCCATCACACCAGTATTTTCAAGGTTTCTAGTTAATATTATTTATCAATATATGTTTAATATATGTTATGTTATATTATGTTGAATTGGTATATTTATATATTCATACCAATGTATTGGTAAATCAAAAAATATATACCTGTGTTCATGTTGAAAGAATATATATTTCATAATTTGTTTAGAATGATTTGAGAGCATAAAAAATAACTTATATAGAATATTATATTGATGTATATTACAAGATATTTGAGAATATTAATATGAACTATAAATGAACAAATACAGAAAAATGCACAAAAATACTTTGCTTGAATATTCCGCACCTTCAACTGCGTATTATTCACTTTGCTTTTGTTTGTACATCAGATACATTTTAATAGATTATGAAAAATCTGTTTTTCTGACGCGGATATAATTGTGCAATATTTTAAATTTGCTCATTTATAGTATATGAATAAATAAAATAAAGAGAGGAAAATATGTTTATATTATCCCCTCTTTATTTTTATTAAACTATAAAAGCGCAAATAAAGAAAATTGAGTATTAAAGATTTTTAAGAAAATCATTCAGACGCTGATTAAGTATTTCTATTCTTACTCTTAAATCTGCATCATTTTTTATTATTGATTTATTACTTTTTATTGTGTCAAAATTATTTTCAAATAGTGTTAATGCCTGTTCTGTTTTGGCTATTGATGATATTCTTTTTAATTCACTATCAGAAATAGATGTTTTTCTTTGTTCTTTTTCTTTTTGTAACTGCTTCATTTTTTCAATATTGGTTTCTAAACGAGCTTTTTCCTTTTCAGCCTTGTTTTTAGCATCTGTCATATAACGAAGTTTTTCTTCAACACTATCACTATCTTTTGGCTCTTCAGGTTTTGTGGATGATATCTGGTTAATCTTTTCTTCAAGCACTTGTAAGGTTTGATTTTTTTCATTAAGCTCTTTTAATACAGAATCTAATTCTTTTTTATATTGTTCAGCTTCTTTGGCGCGCTCTTCAGATAATTTTTTAATTGATTGGAATTCAGCGTTTTCAATATCACCATTCTTTTTTATTATTGTAAGAATACTTTTCTGAGCATCTTCATCTAACTTTCCGAACTTGTCAGCCTGATTAAGATCTATACCATTATTATTAAGAAGTTCACTTAATTCAGGTATGAGCTTTTCTGCTGTTGTATATTTTCTTGCCTGTCGTTCAGATATATTCAGCTGCTTTGCAATTTCAGCATTTATATTTTTGATTTCACCTTTGACTTTTTTTGCTTCGTATAGTTCCTTAAGTCGGCTGACTTCCCATCTTTTTACTTCCATTGAGGATTCTCTTACATCGTGATTAGCAGATATAAGCATAATTTCCTCATCTATCTCAGTTATTTCAGATTTTTCTATCTTACATGGTATACCAGCAGGGAAAAGCTGATTATACTCTTTATCAGTCATACTTGATATTGCGCGATATCTTCGTTCTCCAGATACAAGTCGATAAGTGTCATTATCTGAATTATATAATACAGATAGATTATGTCTTAATCCATTTATAATAATACTTTCTTTTAAGGCTTCTATGCCATCTTGAGTATACATTTCATTTTTTGGGTTAGAAACAATTTTTTCTTTGGGAATATATTGAAAGTTATATTGAGTTTTTGCCTGTATTTCCTTTAGCTTTTCACCACCGTCAGAATTCAAAATACCTGGTTTTGTTGCACCAGCACTAAATGATTTCTTTGCCATTACTTCTTCTCTCCTTTCAGATATTTAGCAAGTTCTCTAAAATGTTTATTATCCATCAGACCAAGATAATTAACAAGTTCTATATAATCCTGAGCAGCTGAGCATCTTTTGTCATATGTCAGTAATGGCTCAAATAAAGTATTTGATTCATTAACAGCTATACAATTTCTAATAGATACAGGTAAGAATTTATCTCCAAACATATTTTCGTAACTTTCATACATTTGCTTATATAAAGTTGTTCTACCAGCAACTCTTGTCATAAACATTCCTGCAAATTCAATAGATAATGCATACTTGGCATTAAGGTCTTCAATTGTATCAAAAAGTGACATTAATCCATCATAAGAGAAGTTATCAACACATATAGGTGTGATTATTTTATTGCTTGCACATATAGCACAGGTAGTTAAATATGATTTAAATGGAGAATTATCGATAATAATGTAGTCATAATCATCTTTTAATAATTCAAGATTATACTTAAAACATAATTCTACATTAGAGTCCTTACTTTCATCATATATTTTGTAGATTAAAGTGTTGAGAACCCTGGATGCACATAATATAGAAATATTTTCATAATCAGTAGCAGATATATAGTTTTTAACTTCAGACTTGTCGTTTAACTTTGAACAAAACAATTGTTCATAGTCTTCTTCATTTCCTTCGTCAGTTTTTCCAAACATTTTTGAAGTATTCATCTGTGGATCTAAATCTATTAATAGTATAGAATATCCAGATATTGCTAATATTTGTGCAATAGATATGGCTGATGATGATTTACCAACGCCACCTTTTTCATTGATTAAACTTATTATTTGGCTCATTATTTTCCTTCTTTCGATTTATTATAGATTTATTATACAATACTTTTGGATTAAATCAATGTTTAATAATGTTTTTTTTCATATTTTTTTAATATATGAATGAAATTTTGTTAATTAGTTTATATTTTTGAACTCAGTTCAAATTCTAGTTTGATATATATTGTTAAATGAAGAAAAATATATAAAAGTAAGTTGTTTATGCGAATTTAGATTCGCAACTATAAATGAGCAAATTTAAAATATTGCACAAGTATATCCTCATTAAAAACAGATTTTTATAATCTATTTAAATGTATCTGAGGTACAAACAAAAACAAATTATTTTTGTGCATTTTTCTGTATTTGCTCATCTATAATTTGCTATATATTATTATATATAAAACGCCACTTTACAACTTTATAAATTATAGACTTGATGTCAAATCAGCTATCTTCAAATCAGTTGTTTTAAAGACTTTGTCACGGTATTGGACAAAGTATTCATCCTGATAAGGCAGAATATTCATAGCACAATAACTGATATGAAAAAGTTGTAAAGTGGTTTTAATGTAAAAATATGAGAAATTCTTTCGCTATTATAACGATATAATACAATATAGTTTATAGCATAAAATTATACTGGAAAGAATAATAGAAATTGAACTGAGTTCAAAAAATAGTGCAATAATAAGTAGAAACCAATATAGTATTATAGTTAAAAATTAAGTGGATGGTGTAAGAGATATATTAAGTACATCACATAAATATAAGAATGTAGAAATAATAGCGTGAGCATTGTGCATAGATTATATACATTTAAATATTGTAATATTGCCAAAATTCAGTAAATTAAGATTTATGGTACAATTATTGGAAAATTCATTGATGATATATGATATACAACCAGAATTACAAAGGGGATAAATCATTCTGGGCAATAGTATATTATCATAAAAATATTGGTATTATTATAGATGAGGCAATAAAAAATATGTAAAAGAGCATACAGAAGAAACAAGAAAAGAAGAACGAAGAAGTACCACTTTATAGTAGATTAGCAAGAGTACTTACGATACCGTCCTCATTTTTTTAGTGAGTAGCAACATAGCCTTTATGAAAGCTGATATTAAACTACAACTTAAAATGGTAATTGATAACTTCCGGTGTATAGGAGAATGTTATATATAAAACCAAAGATAAAATTTAATTATTACTTTAGATAATGGTTGCTAATCTCAGATATTATAAATAACTACTTCAGAGCAGATATAAAATAGGATAGTACAAATAAAAAAGTGAACTCAGTTCATAAAAAGGTAAATAAAATATAATACTTTTATTGCACAGACTCATTTTTAAAATAATGATTTGTGACAAATTTATTATAAGAAAGTTGTGCAATATATTTTCTTATGCAAATATATAAAGGAATGTATTAGGTTATTATTTGATTTATAACCATCATGAATTCTATCCATTCCGCCGGGATACATTACAAAATAATTGTGAACTCAGTTCAGAATATAATTAAAAAAGTAAAATTATTTTGAATTATGTAGTCTATCATTGATGCCGTAGGTCCAGCTCATACTTTTTTTTGCCACATGCGATATCCAGGCGGAATTGATAGATAGGAAATTTTTCCATTATTAAACACAGGTACACAAAACATTATGCTTACAAAACAGTGTCCATTCAGGTAATTGGAACCATTATGTGCAGCATGGTCAAATAATTTTGAAACATTTTCAAATCTTGTGACAGATTTAGATACCACAGTGTCATTGACACATAGAAATACAAGCTGTTTCTACAATAAATCTGCTATCAGCTTTAAAGCAATCCAGACAATTGTATTCATAAATATGTAATAATCAACATTCTCATAGGAACAAACATAATTAAATGCATTTAGTGTTTGCTTTGTTATTCCGGATAAGAAATGTTTATACAGAAAACATATTGAATGCGCTGATTCCAACGTAAGTATGGATAGTATAAGCATAAACAGGGTATCCGCTGTTGGGACAGGAAAAGTTTCAAAATAAATCAAAAAATAATTATAAAGCCTATCAATTTGTTATTTCGTTGTATAATAATTTTGTCGTACTGGGTCACTTTTCTTTGTGATGTTTTAGGCAAATTAATTGTACATTACAAAGTTCTGTACGGCATTTTTATGTAAAAAGTTGTAAAATGGTGTTAAGATATATAAAATTAAAAAATGAACTCAGTTCACTTTTAGACTTTTAATTAGAAAATGTATAATGGATTTAATCTAAAACAATGAAAAGGAAAGGGCTCATGCTTAGAAATAACTGTCATATTACTAATAGATAAATATAGTGATTTGTTTATAAGTAGATGTTGGGGTCAAAAGCCCCAACTATGATACCTACAGATTGTTTTACGCTACGCACTTCCACGTCTACGCTCCGCTTCGGTCCGTGCTAAACATGTGCCACTGGCACATAGCACCCTACCCAATATTCGCATATCGTGGGATTATCATCTCACTTTTATGCTCATATCGGGGCGGGTCACAAGATCATTCACCCACCTATGAGCAAGCTCATGTGGGGTTAGAACTTTTGACTCTGGTATCATAAAATAAATTATTTTTATTTGTGGTTGAGCTGCATATCGCTATATTACCTCTCGAAAAAATATATTTTTATCACCATTCGCTATTACTAAATTAATATATTAACTATTAGGCGTTTGCGAAACGCCAAAAGCCACATAAATGCTGACTTTTTTGTTTTTGTAATTTTGTTTTTCCTCACAAAGTTTTAAATTTTCATGTCTATTTTATACAAAAAATATTTTTAAAACATCGAACTTAAAATCTATTTTTGTACAAAATACATATATTTTAGTTATTGAATTTCGCAATTACCTATATTAACTATAAATGAGCAAATTTAAAATATTACACGAATATGTCCACGTTAGAAAGACATATTTTCCATAATCTATTGAAATCTATATAAGACACAAACAAAAGTAAATTATCTTTGTGCATTTTTTGTATTTGCTCATTTATACACCAGTTTACAATTTTATAAATGATAGATTTGCTGCCAAATAAGCTGTTTTAAAGCCTTTGTCATAGCATTTGATTTTATGTGCGTTTCGATATTTTTCACGAAAGTGGCAAAAAATATCTGGCTGCTGATATCCTTACTTATCTCAAGAAGAAAATACTGTACACTTTTGGTACGGTATTGGACAAAGTATGCATCTTGATAAGACAGAATATTCATAGCACAATAATTGATATGAAAAAGTTGTAAAGAGGTGTCATTTATAGATATTAACTATAAATGAACGGAATAAAAAACATATGTTCAAGTTCCACGTGAAACATATGTCTGCTCAGTAATCACAACTCTAAGTATTTATTTACATGGATAAGTTATTTCCTACTACATAAAAAGCTTCCATCTCAAAAAATATTTCAAGAATTATTAGCTTTCTAATCTGAACTTAGAAGTTTATAATTCTAACACCACTTTATAAATGATAGACTTGATGCCAAATAAGCTGTCTTCAAATCAGCTGTTTTAAAGGCTTTGTCACAGCATTTGGTTTTATGTATGTTTTGATATTTTTCTTGAAAGTGGCAAAAAATTTGGCTGCTGATACCATTACTAATGTCAAGACAAAAATACTGTACACTTTTGGTACGGTATTGGACAAAGTATGCATCCTGATAAGGCAGTATATTCATAGCACAATAACTGATATGAAAAAGTTATAAAGTGGTGAAGCTTAAAAAGCTCATACGAGAATTGAGCAGTTTTCTTAAATAATATTATAGGGCTTAATCAGAATAGTATGTTGATTTAAAGTTAAAAATAAAGTTATAAACATGTGAATTTAAAATATTTATAAATTATGCTTTTTTTTGTAGCAAATAAAAATATAAAATTATATAATCATTAAGCAAAAGCGAATTACGGAGTGTTTGATTATGATATATAGGGAAAAATACAAGGTTGAACTAGAAGATATAGGGATGCATAATAGAATATCCAACAAAAGGATAATAACAATAATGGAAGATGTTGCCGCAGCGCATTCTGATTCGGTTGGGTATGGTGTTAAAGAAGTTGGGCAGACTAATTGTGCATGGGTTTTATTGGATTGGAAGATAAAAGTGGTTAACAGACCTGAATATAATACACATATAGAAGCATTTACGTGGTCAAGAAAAAGTGATAAGTTGTGTGCTTATAGAGATTTTGAGCTTCGTGATAATAACGGAAATGTGTGTGCTTTAGGGACATCACGCTGGCTGTATATGAATCTTATCCGAAGACGGCCAGTAGTGCTTAATCAGCAGATGAATGAGATATATGATACAGAAGAAGGCAAGATGGTCTTTGATGAGGAAATATGTAAGATAGATACGGAAATAGATGCTGGTAGTAATGATAATATAAAGGAAATTATTGAAAAAACATATAAAGTGGAACGAAGAGATATGGATATTAATGGTCATATGCATAATGTGAGCTATATAGAAGCTGCATATGAGGTAATACCAGAGGATATCTATAAAAATCATGAGTATTCTGACATAAGAGTTGAATACAAGAAAGAAATTATGGAAAATCAGGAAATTAAAATTAGATGTATAGTGTTTAAAAATAATGGTTGCCTGATAACTATGGAATCGGAAAATAAACTTCATGCTGTTATAAAACTTTCATGAGCTTATATCTGATAGTGTAGATGTACATATAAATATTAAGAAAAACTAAGAAAATAAATGTATGAAAATGTCAAAATACATTTGACAAAAGAGAATTATTAATATATACTAAGCAAGATTTGATTGACAAACTAAGTTGGTTTGTTAATGTATTAGTAAGTTTAATAAATAAAAAATGCAATTAATGGTTGATATTATTAATAGTAACATATATAATAATATTAGTTTTAAGAATATCGTTAGTACATATAAAGACTTGAGATAAAGAGATTTTAGAAGTCATATGTTTTGATGGTAAGTTTTGTATTTTTTATGTTTTTTGAATAATTCTATTGACATTTTGATAATATAATTGTATAAGATTATATGATAATCATACGACAAGATAGATATTATATTTTGATATTTGTTTTGTTTGATTATTTAGCTAATTAATCAATTTACTGATTTATCAAGTGATTGATTATTTGTTAGTTATTTGTTTTGGACAAAGGTATATTGGACAATCTCCAAAACCAATATACTTGACTATATTTCTATCCCCTCTACTCATCCCCGGTCACCCCAGACCGGGGAACTTTTTTGTTAATTCAGGTCATCTTTGGTTATATCTATAAATGAGCAGATACAGAAAATGTACAAAAATAATTAGCTTTTGTTTGTACCTCAGATACATTTGAATAGATTATGAAAAATCTATTTTTCTAACGTGGACACATTTGTGCAATATTTTAAATTTACTCATTTATAGATCATATCTTAAAGTGTGTTTGTTTTACATATCCACAGATGATACAATACATTTATGATTATGTTATTCATGGTCTGCCTGATTGTACAGTTATATTTATAACTATAAATGAATAATTTAAAATATTGTACGATTATGTCCGGGTTAGAAAGATGTACTTTGCTATTTGGATGAGATTATGCAGTATTTCTGATTTACTCATTTATGGTTTACAATAAGATAATGTTTTCTGTATGCTGTATTCGGATAAGAGAAATCTGTTGGACTTGTACAATGCGCTGAATAATTCGTCACATACGGATATTGATAATCTGACAGTAACTACGCTTAAGGGCGGAACATATATGAAGTATAAGAACGATGCTTCGTTTGTGTTTAGCTATGAATTGTATATGTTTGAACAGCAGTCATCGATTAATTTTAATATGCCGCTTAGATTTTTTCATTATGGTTCGGAAGTGTACAGGGATATGTTTCCGAATAATGTCCTGCACAAAAAGAGTATGCTTAAGATACCGACACCGCATTTTATCACATTTTATAATGGAAAAGAGAAGATGAAGGAGCGTGTTAAGATATTGAGGCTGTCAGATATGTTTGAGCAGAAGACGGATAATTCGGAGCTTGAGCTGATAGTTACTGTCATTAATATTAATCCGGAATATGAGAGTGACAATGACAGTAGGACTGATAAGGAAGAGCCTATTATCGGTGATGAAAGTAAGGATGTTTTTGTTAAAAATGCACTTGCAAATGCAGACATACTTAACCGATGTAAGTCTTTAAGGGATTATATGACATTTGTTAATAAGGTTCGTAATAAGATGGATGCTTATGAAATGGACGTAAAGGAAGCGGTAACGGAGGCGGTGGATGAAAGTATTAATGCATATTTTGATACTTACATTATTCATAGAAGAAAGAGCTTACTATTATACAGCTTGTATGGAGTATAGCTCTTTTTTTATGGGATATACAATTCTCCAATCTTAAATAAAAATTCTAAGTAATAAAAAATAAGCAATACAAGAAAATTACTCAAAAATATATAAAATAACTCAAACTTCGCACATTAAAATGTGCCCATGCACCTTGAAAATTCAATAATAACTGGCATAAAAATAGCGTGAAACCAAAGGTTTTGCTATAATTGAGTTGTCGAAAAACAATTACAAACCGGAGGCTCATGCTATGAATAAAAGTATAACACAAGCGACTCAAAATGATAAGCAGATTTCTGAATCTATCAAACGATTTTTCACAAGGGTTCATATTTCCTCAGCCTTGAAAGCGGTCAATGCCTACAAAAGGAAAGGCACTACTGTAACGGAGATTATTCAATACATGTTTCTGCTGATTTTCTCCAACAGAAGTATTTATATGAGTCTGCTCACAGGAAAAAATACCCCTAATTTTGCAAAAGATACCGTGTATCGTTTTATGAAAATGGTTCAAATTAACTGGATGCATTTATGAATGCACTTCCTGAATTGTTAAAAACGAAACTGCAAGTTGCTTAAGGTCTGAACATTGACAACTTAATAACTGCCAGGTATTGAATTTTCAAGGTGCATAGTTAAAATTCATGTGCGAAGTTTGAGTAGTATTATTTAAATATGTCTTAATAATGTTGACAAAATCTGTAAAAATTAGTAAAAAACAGGTAAAAATTGAGTTACAAAAATTAAGTAATGTGATATAATTAACAAATAAATGTAAGTAGATAATATATGTTTACATATTACTGATAATATACAGGGAGGATTTATTATGGAGCAGGATAATAACATAATTACAGCATCCATAGAAGCTGAAAGCGTATCAGCACATACAAAAGAAAAGAAAGTATCAGGGTTTAAGAAAAGATTTGGGAAGAAAAAAAGAAAATCTGCCACTCAGATAAATGAAAGTAATAATGGCGTTAATCAGATAGATGGTACATATGAAGCAGCAGGAGAAGGAGATGTAACTACGGATGCATCTGCTTCTGTGGATACAAAGAAGTCTTTCAGAAAAAAGTCTTCAAAGGCAAAGAAAGCATTTAATATTTATAGGGATAATACAGGCGATGGAAGTAATAACACTGCAAAGCAGGGAGAAAGCTTTATGAGAGGCATTAAAACCAAGCTTATAATTACTTCACTGCTTCCTACGGTTGTAGGTGTAATAATTGTACTTATAGTTGCTGTTATTAATATCACACAGGGTATGAATGAACAGGCTGTCAATGGTCTGACACTTCTGGGTGAGTCTACGAAGGCAAGTTATGAGAATGCTTATATGGGTGACTGGCGTGTAGATAATAATGGTAATATGTTTAAGGGAGATACGAATCTTTCACAGAAGCAGGATGGAATTGATAAGTATATAACTGATAATGATGCGGATCTTGCAGTATTTATTGGAGTAGATTGTAAGCTGACATCTTTAAAAGATTCTAATAACAAGAGAATGTTAAGCCTTAAGGCAGATGAGAAGATATGGGAAACTGTTAAGTCAGGTACTATATATACAACTTCACATGTTGATATTGATGGAACTGAATATACAGGTGTGTATATTCCGCTTAAGAACTTTAGTGGAAGTGTTGTCGGTATGATGTTTTCTGGACAGCCAAGAACTGATATAACTTCATTTATTATGAATAAGATTATAACACTTATAGTAATATCACTGGTAGTATTTATAGTTGTTATTGTAGGAGCATTTTCAGTATCAAGCAGAATTGCAAATGCACTTATTTCAGTTAACAAAGTATTTATTTCCCTTGCAGACGGTGACCTTACAGGAGAAGTTAATCCTGCACTTCTTGCAAGAAAGGATGAGATAGGACAGATGGCTAAGTCTGTTCAGGTACTTATTGACAAGTTACATACTATTGTCACAGGCTTACAGAGTACAGCTGCCGCACTTCACAGTGCAGGTGACAGCATGACTAACACTGCAGGACAGTCAAGCAAGGCTACAGAAGAAATATCAAGTGCAGTTGAGGACATATCAAAGGGTGCAATCGCACAGGCGGAGGATATACAGAATGCATCAGCCCAGATTGCCAATATGGGTGAACTTATAAGTGGAATTGTAGAAAAGGTTGCTAATCTTACACAGGCGGCAGACACTATGAGTAAGGCAGGCGATACATCTATGAATACTATGGTTCTGCTTTCTGAGTCTAATGATAAGACTAATGAATCTATTGATAAGATTGCAAAACAGATTAATTTAACTAATGAGTCAGTTGGTAAAATCGGTCAGGCTGCATCGCTTATTACTAATATAGCAGACCAGACAAGTCTTCTTGCGCTTAATGCTTCGATTGAATCAGCAAGAGCAGGTGAGGCAGGCAGAGGCTTTGCAGTTGTAGCTTCTGAGATACAGAAGCTGGCATCACAGTCAGATGAAGCCGCAGGAGAGATTAAGGATATTATTGAAAGACTTCAGAAAGAGTCACAAAAGACTGTTTCTGATATGAATGATACTAAGGTTCTTATTAATGAGCAGATGGATAATCTGAATGCAACTAAGGACAGTTTTGTAGATGTGAGCGATGGTATTGCAGTATCAAGACAGGAGACTTCTGTTATCGAAAGTAACGCGGATTCTTGTAATGAGGCAAGAAAGCAGATTGATGATGTTGTAACTAATCTGTCAGCAATATCACAGCAAAATGCAGCTTCTGCACAGCAGACAACAGCATCTATGGAAGAACTTTCAGCAACTATTGGTACGCTTGCAGATACAGCTAATGACCTTATGAAGATATCAGAGCAGCTTAATATGGAAGTAAGCTTCTTTAAAGTAAGGTAAGAAATGCTTAACAGCGTGAATTTACGAGTATAAAGATGAAAAATAAATAGTGAATATTAAGAGGAAGGCAATAGTGAATATGTCATTATTGCCTTCCTCTTATATCATAATTCGCAAATTATTGCTGTTACACCCTATAATCCGCACTATCACGCTCTTTTTCCTGCTTAGCAGATTGCTTGGATTGTTCGTTTGTTAATTCGTTTGAAAAGTAAATGCCTGATTTACTCCTCAGTTCTATCAATAACTTCACCAGTGTCAGGGTTTACAGATATTCCGTTGACTTCAAGCCGTTCATCAATCTGGATGATAAGGCACTGTTTTCCATCTATAAGACGGGTTTCTACAAGGTCTGTTTTATCAGGATTAATCTTTATAACAACGTCAGGTGTCTTTACCTCAAACTTTCTTGAAGGAGTTATGTTAGTAGCGGCAAGCCGTCCATTTTCACCTGCAGCCATTTCAAAATGTTCTTCAAAGTCTGTAAGGCGTTCATCAGAAACACCACTACGCTCTAATATTTCTTTAACCTCTGTCTTATCAAGCATTACAGGGGCACTTGATACAGCCTTATGTTCTTCGATAACTTCATTCAGGTTATCGTGGATATTCTTTACCGTTTCATAGTTACAATCTTCACCAAGTGTTTCAGTTACAAGATTATTAAAGGTTTCTTTCTGGACATCGGCAGGAAGAGGAACTTCACAACTAAGAACTGAGTTCAGAAATTCCTGCTGGAAGTCGTCTGTATCTTTACAGTGGAATAGTATACTTTCATCATCAGTACTTCTGTTATTGAAAGCAGGAAATAAAAATGCGATATCAGGGTTATCCACCATATGGCTCTGTGTCTGGTTATGAAATGCCTTATCATTCTCAAAGTACCCAAGACCAGCCTTAGAAAGTGTAACCGGGCATATACAGCATAATATGTAGTTATATACCTCATCAGAGGCATCATCCATAGCAATGTTGTCAGCAGTAACACCGGGAACATCATATGTCTGGTTTACGATAAGAATAAGATAGTTGCCAGGATAATAGTAGCTGGTAATTATCTTGTCGTATAACTGGTTAAGAAGGTTATCATCATTCAGCTCACATTTTCTGAGTTCAAGAAGAAAATCTCTCTGCTGGTCTTTTCCGTAAGCATCAAGTGTAAACTTCATATCAATCAGGTTTCTGCCCGGCGTTCCGGAAAGGCATTTTTTAAGAATGTCAAGATACTTGTGGCGTTCTTCCTCAAGAAGATTAAGAAATGTTTCATTAAATGTTGTTACCTTATTTTTCTCTCCATCTACATAGCAGCCACATAATCTTAAGATACCGCAGTCTTCAATGTTAAACTGGGATTTTATTTCATTTATTTCTTTACGTGTCATAGATATAACTCTCCTTTTATTGTCAGATTTTGAATAGCTCTGAAAAGCAGCATTAATATTCCTGTTTTTGTACTTTAACAGGATAGTATTATTATTTTACCACAGAAATGTGTCTGAAACATCAGGCATATTAATTATATTTGTCAATTTTATATGGATGATAAATTTCATTAAGAAAATGTGTAATATTTTTTAATTGATTTTAAATAGTAATCTATAAATGAGCAAATTTAAAATATTGCACAAGTATGTTGGCGTTAAAAAACAGATTTTTCATAATCTATTGAAATGTATTTGAGGTACAAACAAAAACAAATTATTTTTTTGTATATGCTCATTTATAGTAGTAATGATAATTTTGCAAGTTTCACAAGATTAAAAGTATTATTAAAGTATATATGAATGTTTAAAGAAGTAAAGAGTATATTTACGAGAGTATATTATACTTAATAAAATGATTGTAATATTATAAAATTGGATGTATAATAAAATAAATATATTAAATTTAACAAATTATAGGTGAGTAAATAAAGAAAAGTTGCAAAATGATAAGGATATATCCGAATTTACATAGATTTTACATAAAACAACAGATAGAATTCATATATAAGATGTATAATAATTGTTAAACAAAAGTAAGTATAAACAGAATTTATAATAAAATGATTTTACATGAGAATAACATGAGAAGAATAGGAGGCAGACGTATGAAGATTGGAATGTTAACAAGTGGTGGTGACTGTCAGGCTTTGAATGCAGCTATGAGAGGTGTTGCAAAGAGTTTATATAATAAGATACCAGATGTAAAGATATATGGTTTTCTTGATGGATATAAGGGGCTTATCAATAATAACTGCAAGGTTATGAATGTTGATGACTTTTCAGGAATATTGACAATCGGAGGCACTATTCTTGGAACTTCAAGAACTCCTTTTAAGAAGATAACTGAGCCGGATGAGAATGGCAAAGATAAGATTGTATCTATGAAGAAGACTTATAAGGAGCTTGGACTTGACTGCCTTGTTATTCTTGGTGGAAATGGAACTCACAAGACAGCTAATCTGTTGAGCGAAGAAGGTCTTAATGTAGTTACACTGCCTAAGACTATTGATAATGACCTTGTTGGTACGGATGTCAGCTTTGGTTTCCAGTCAGCGGTAGATATTGCTACAAGCACTATTGATTGTATACATACAACAGCAGCCTCACACAGCAGGGTATTTATAGTAGAGCTTATGGGACATAAGACAGGCTGGCTGACACTTCACGCAGGTGTAGCGGGCGGCTCAGATGTTATTCTTATTCCAGAAATTCCATACGATTTAGATAAGGTTGTAGAGGCTATTAATAAAAGAAGCAGCCAGAAGAAGCATTTTACAATACTTGCAGTTGCAGAGGGTATTATATCAAAGGAAGAGATGGAGTTTACCAAAAAGGAGCTTAAGGAGATAAGAAAGAGAGAGCATTTTCCATCAGCAGCATACAGGATAGGTGCCGGTATTATGGAAAGAACAGGTCAGGAGGTAAGAGTTACAGTTCCGGGACACGTACAGCGTGGAGGAAGTCCTTGTGCATATGACAGGGTACTTGCATCAAGACTTGGCGCTAAGGCCGCAGAACTTATTATGAATGAGGAATATGGCTATATGGTATGTGTTAAGAATAACCAGATGGATAAGATTGCATTAAGAGAAGTTGCCGGCAAGTTAAAGACTGTCAATCCTGATGCTGGAATAATAAAAGAAGCAAAGGCGATGGGTATATGTTTTGGAGATTAAAGGCAATAAAGTTTCCATTTAAAAGGAAAAAAGATGAACAGCAGATTGTTATTGACGTAAAATCTGTGGAAACAGCTAAGGAACGAATAAAGGCGGCAATTGAACCAGCGCAGGTAAAAAAATCAGATGTTAATGTAACGGCTAAGAAACAAGCATCAGAAAGTGTAGATGTCATAGAAGTTTCAGGAAATCATCCGGAGAAAGAGAATAATCAATCAATGGAAAATGACGGGAACGACATTACAAAGCCAGAAACAAAAGAAACTGGGAAACAGAGGGTGGATATGGAACAATATAATAAGCTTGATAAAAATGAAATTATAAATGAAACAACAGATAAAATAAAACAGGAAGAACAGGTAAAACAGCCTATGGAAGCTAATAGTATAAAGAGCGCCGAACAGAATGTTGTCAGTGCGCATAAGAATTTAAAAGAAATTGAGGAAAATTATCGTAAGAAAGGTGAGAAGCTGCCTTTTTTTGCGAACAGAGAGTTATCATGGCTTAAGTTTAATGAAAGAGTTATAGATGAAGCTGATGATAAGAGCGTTCCTTTATGTGAAAGATTAACATTTGTTTCTATATTTAACAGCAATCTTGATGAGTTCTATATGGTAAGAGTTGGTTCGTTGTATGACCAGATGATTCTTGCGAAGAAGAGCAAACAGGAATTCATAACAGGATTTGACAATAAGTCAATGATGACGGCAGAGCAGCAGTTAGATGCTGTATTTGCAGAAACAAGAGAATTGTTACATAAGAAGGATAAAATATATGCAAGACTTATGTATGAATTTGACAGTCAGGGGGTTAAGCTTATAAGCTTTAATGATGTGGAGTATTCAGATGCAGTATATCTTGAGAATTACTTTAATAAGTCTATACTTCCTATACTTTCACCACAAGTTATAGGAAAGAAAAATCCGTTTCCATTTCTTAAGAATAAGGAGATATATGCAGTAGCCCTTCTTGGTTCTAAGAATAACGACAAGATAGGTCTTGTACCTTGCAGTAACGGGATATTTGACAGACTTATACCTATTCCTTCAGACAGCAGAAAGTATATGCTTGTTGAGGAGCTTATACTGCATTTTCTGCCGAAGATATTCAAGAAGTACAGTGTTAAGAGCAAGTCGCTTATAAGAATAATAAGAAATGCTGATATAGATATGGATGAGGCATTTTTTGATGAAGATATGGACTACAGGGACACTATGGAGCAGCTTATAAAAGAAAGAAGAAGACTGTGTCCTGTTAAGTTAGAGTATTCAAGGGTGCTTGATGATAAGGTTATATCTGAGCTCTGCAAGGAGTTGAAGCTTGACAAAAAGCAGGTATTTTATTCGGAGTCACCACTTGAGATGTCATTTATATCAAAGATACAGGATGACTTAAGAGGCAGAAGAGAATTATTCTATGAAAGAAGAGTACCACAGAATTCAAAGCAGTTGGATATAAAGCAGCCAATTATGGACCAGATAGCCAAAAAGGATGTGCTGTTAAGTTATCCATATGAAAGTATGCATCCACTTATTAAGCTGCTTAACGAAGCTGGAAGTGATGACAGGGTATTATCTATCAAGATGACTCTTTACAGGGTTGCCAAGAACTCACAGATAGTTGAGGCTCTTATAGAAGCGGCTGAGAATGGTAAAGAGGTTGTTGTACTTGTTGAACTGAGGGCAAGATTTGATGAAGAGAATAATATAGAATGGTCAAGACGTCTTGAAGAGGCTGGATGTAAGATTATATACGGAATAGAGCATATTAAGGTACATTCAAAGCTATGCCTTATAACATATAAAGATGGTGATGACTTTAAGTATATAACTCACGTTGGAACAGGTAACTTTAACGAAAAGACAGCCAAGCTCTACACAGACCTTGCGCTTATTACCTCTGATGTAAATATTGCAAGAGAAACAGCAGATGTGTTCAATAATCTTGGACTTGGAGATGTAGTTGAACATACAGAACATTTGCTTGTTGCACCTAAGTGCCTTCAGAATAAGGTTCTTGAGCTTATCGATGATGAGATTAAAAAGGCTCAGAATGGTGAAGAAGCTTATATAGGTATAAAGATTAACTCTCTTACTGATAAGACTATCATAGAAAAGCTTGTTGAGGCCTCTATGAGTGGTGTTAAGATAGATATGGTCATAAGAGGCATAAGCTGTATGGTGGCTGGAATAGAAGGCTATACAGACAATATTACAATTACAAGTATTGTAGGAAGATTTCTTGAGCATTCACGTATATATATATTTGGCAAAGGTAAGACTGCAAAGATATATATATCATCAGCAGATTTTATGACAAGAAATACAATCAGGAGAGTCGAAGTTGCTACTCCTGTATATGATGATGGCATAAAGGAAAGAATTCTGCGTATGTTTAACACAATGCTTTGTGATAATGTCAAGGCAAGAATTATGGCTAATGATGGTAATTATTATAAGAAGGATGCGGTTGACGGAGTATCAAGGCTCAATTCGCAGGAATATTTTTATGATGAGGTTGTAAAGAAGGCACAACAGAATTAGATTATGGAATATATAAAATATTTATTAACTGCTTGAATTTATTTTTGAATTTGATACACTTTATAAGTATGTTAAATAATAGACACAAAAGTAAAGGATGGCATATATGAAACCAGCGGTATTTTTTCATAATTTTTTTGGACATCTGAATACTATTAATCATCACAAGTTTCAGGTTATGAAGAACTGCTTCAGGGTAGGGCTTTATAAGCAGGGACTATTGCACGATATGTCGAAGTACAGCTTTACGGAGTTTATTCCGGGTGTGAAGTATTATCAGGATGGAAACAGAAGTCCGAATAATGCGCAAAGAGAGGCAGAGGGCTGTTCGACAGCGTGGCTTCACCATAAGGGACGCAACAAGCATCATTATGAGTACTGGATTGATTATCCAGCCAAGGGTGGCGATGGAAGTCTTGTAGGTATGGAAATGCCTGTCAATTATGTTGTTGAAATGTTCTGTGACAGAGTGGCTGCCAGCAAGATATATAACAAGGATAAGTATAAGGATTCGGACTCACTTGAGTATTTTAAGCGTGGAATGAACCATTATATTATGCACCCTAAGACAAAGGAGCTTATATATAGTCTTCTTACAATGTTAGCAGAGAAGGGTGAGGATTATACATTTGCATATATAAAAGAAAATGTACTTAAGTAGGCAGGGTACGCATATGTCATATGCAGTTGTACATTGTTATGGATTGTGTTAAATGCGAGATATTTAATGATTTATGTATAAATGTAAAGAGAAAGTTGCAGTTTGCAGAGAGTTGTGGATTGCAGCCTTCTTTTTTTAATTCATGAAGGTTGCAGTTCGCAGCCTTCTTTTGGTTCTTTGGGTTCCTTGTCAAGAGCTGGGGGAAATATACATTATATGACTGACAATTAATTTAATTGTAGTAAATAAGTAGCTATTAAAGAGTCAGGAGTGGACACATTAAGAGATATTATCGTAAAGATAGGAATGACTTTACAGCTTTGGAAGCATATTATGAGGGGAATGTTCATTTACAGGTATAAATATATTGTGCCTGTAAAAAATATTATTGATTGATTATTATCAGTGTTATGTGTTAATATAAAGAGCAGATTAATCCTGATTACCCTGGGGAATATAGGATTAGTTATTCTATATAACTTTACCTGATGCGATTGCCTGATTGTTATGTAGAATATATGTAAGGTGTGCTGTATGACAGCATATATAACAAGGAATGAACGGAGGATTAAGGTATAATGTTAGAGCTTAATCATGTCGGATATACTACTGAAGATGGTATGGAGATATTGAAAGATATTACTTTAAAGATTGATGAAAGATTTGTAGCTATAACAGGACCAAATGGTGGTGGTAAGTCTACACTTGCAAAGGTTATAGCTGGTATATATCAGCCAACAGAGGGTACTATTCTTCTTGATGGAGTTGATATAACTAATATGAGCATTACTGACAGGGCGAAGGAGGGCATAAGCTTTGCATTCCAGCAGCCTGTAAGATTTAAGGGGCTTAAAGTAAGGGATTTGCTAAGACTTGCGGCAGGTAAAGATGCTAAATACAGTGAGCTTAAGGGATATCTTGAGGAGGTAGGTCTTCACGCAGAGGATTATATTAACAGAGAGCTTAACAGTAGTCTTTCTGGTGGAGAGTTAAAAAGAATTGAGATAGCCATGATAAGGGCAAGGGGAACAAAGCTGTCACTTTTTGATGAACCAGAGGCAGGAATTGACCTTTGGAGCTTCCAAAATCTTATAAAAGTATTTGAGGAAATGCATACAACAAACCACGGAAGTATCATAATTATAAGCCATCAGGAAAGAATTCTTGATATAGCTGACAAGATAGTAGTTATTAAGGATGGAACTATTGATAAGTATGGTGATAAGGAGGATATACTTCCACAGTTACTTGAGGGAACAGGTTCAATGGTCTGTTAATCAGTCATAATATTCAAAGAAAGGATGCCATATAATGGATGCAATAGAGAAGAAGCTTTTACATGAGGTTGCAGAACTTGATGCACTTCCTGTTGGAGCATACAATATAAGAGCAAATGGAAAGGCGGCAGCGCGTAATACAACTGCCAATATTGATATAGTTACAAAGGATGACAAGCCGGGAATAGACATATATATTAAGCCGGGAACCAAAAATGAGAGTGTGCATATTCCGGTTATCATAAGCCAGACAGGCCTTAAAGACCTTGTATACAATGATTTTCATATAGGAGAGAATGCGGATGTTACTATCATAGCCGGTTGTGGTATACACAACTGTGGAGATGATACATCAACACATGATGGAATTCATACATTTTATGTTGGAAAAAATGCTAAGTTAAAGTATATAGAGAAGCACTACGGAGAGGGAGAAGGACGTGGAAAGCGTCTTATGAATCCAACAACGATAGTCCATCTTGAAGATGGTGCTATTATGGATATGGAAACTTCCCAGATATCAGGAATAGATGATACTTTAAGGGAAACAAGCGGCGATATGGCGGCTGGTTCCAAGCTTACTATTCATGAAAATATAATGACTACAGGTGAGCAGCACGCAAAGACTGAGTTTAATATGGATGTCAATGGTGAGGATGCATCGGTTGATGTGGTTTCAAGAAGTGTTGCAAAGAATAACAGTTATCAGGAGTTTGTGAGCAGAATTAATGGTAATACAAAATGTGCAGGACACAGCTCATGCGATGCCATTATTATGGATAACGCCTGTGTTACAGCGAGTCCGCAGCTTAAGGCAAACAGTGTTGATGCAAGTCTTATACATGAGGCGGCTATAGGAAAAATAGCAGGCGACCAGCTTATAAAGCTTATGACACTTGGTCTTACAGAGGAAGAAGCGGAAGAGCAGATTGTAAATGGATTCCTGAGTTAGAGAAGACGTTTGTATTATAAGCAGAATATTTGTTACATTTAAAATGAAATCTATAAATGAGTAAATCTGAAAAATTGCTAATTATATAGATAAAATATTATATATTATAGTTACTGTATAATGTTATATAAACTAATATATATTATGGCAGATTAGATTGATAACGTATAAAGAGTGAAACAATCTGTAGTCATTATATTTATTGGCGGATAAGACTTTATACAGTAACTTTTTATATGCGTTTAATTGACATTTTATGGATTACGGTTTAGCCTATTAACGGCAGATATAAATAGTGAAGTAAATATGATGATGCGTATAAAATAATATTTTAAGACAAAACAGGAGTTAATATAATTATGGGCGTAGAAGAATTTTTAAAGCAGGAAGAAGAAAGATTTATAAGGGATAATCTTATGACAGACGAAATGTTTGACTTTATAAGAACTAATACGCTACCTTTCAACCAGCTTATGGCATACTACAGATGTGCGATTATGGAGGTGGAAACTAAGTTCAAGGTGCTCAATGAGCAGTTTTCACTACAATATGACAGAAATCCTATAGAATCTATAAAGACAAGAATTAAGTCAACAGAAGGAATCATAAAGAAGGCAAACAAGAAAAAAATTCCATTTACAATGCAGTCGATAGAGGAGAATATAAGGGATATAGCAGGAATAAGAGTTATATGTTCATTTTCAGAGGATATATATATGCTTGCAGACTGCCTGTTAAAGCAGGATGATGTAAAGCTTATAGAGATGAAGGATTACATAAAGCATCCTAAGGAAAGTGGATATAGGAGTCTTCACCTTATCATTGAGATACCGATATTCCTTCAGAATGAGAAAAGGCCTATGAAGGTTGAGGTTCAGTTAAGAACTATTGCTATGGACTTCTGGGCAAGTGTTGAGCATAAGTTAAGATATAAGAAGAATATACCTGACAGCGAGGCAGAAACGCTGGCAGTAGAGCTTTCAAGCTATGCAGACCAGCTTGCAGAGCTTGATTATAAAATGGAGCAGATTAAGAAGCGTATAGTTGAAGCAGAAAAGGGTGCAGCGGCTTCAGAGGAGAGGAGAAGACCACTTCCAACTATTGGAGGGATGCTGGTGAAGAATAGGATTAATGGGCTTATAAAGTAGTGGCTGATTATAGTTATTGGCGAACGGACAACATAATATAAGCGGAAAATAGCGGGGAATATATCACCGATGCCAGAAGATTTAATTGGCTATTTCTAAGACTTTTTATTGATAATTTCCTATTCATATTCAAAAGATATTCAGCTTAATTAAACCAGCTGATAAAAACTTACGTAATAAAACTAAAAAGTGGCTTCCTATTTATTATTATCGGGAAGCCACTTTTATTATAGTTGTTACATTACTAATAGTATCTTAATTATTTGTAATTTTTATAATTGTTATTTTAATGGTTCTAAACCTTACTCCCAGGTAAAGTTTAGAGCCATTTTATCATATTTGCATATAAAGTCATTGAATACATATTATGGTGATATAGATAATATATTTATATTATACACATTTACACACTACACTTACGCAGTAGCCTTATTAAAGTATTCCCTAAGCTTGATAACAGGCTGTGGCTTGGCGTACTTGTAACCTTGTATATAATCAAAGCCTTTGTTTATGCTGTAGTCAGCCTGTTCATCATTTTCAACCCCCTCTATAAGAAGGACAAAGCCCTGTTTCTTAAATACGCTTGTGAGGTGCGAAACGATGTCAGATACAGCAGAATTGTCAATTGACTTATATAACAGGCTCTTGTCAAACTTAATCGTGTAGAAGGGACATCCTATTATTCTTTCAAGGTTAGAATATCCTGTTCCAAAGTCATCAAGATAGAACTTAATACCTGACTTGTTGAACTTTTCCATATTGTTGATGACCATATTAAAATCGTCAAATATGGCACTTTCAGTAAGTTCAAGTCTTATATGCTGTGGCTTGATGCCATTGGTATTTATTATATTCATAAGTTCATCAAAAAGGTCACGGTTTGACAGTTCGGAAGAAGAGCAGTTGACGGTAATCGCATCGAAGTCGTACTTTGATTCAAATTCCTTAATAGTCTGACAGACCTTGTTAATCATAATCATAGTAAGAGTGTGTATACAATTATTCTTTTCAGCCAGAGGGATGAACTTATCCGGATATATGATAGTTCCGTCAAGTGATAATCTCATAAGTGCTTCAGCTGTTCTAAAGCTGTTTTCATTAACACTGAATATAGGTTGTGCATAACATAAGACACGCTCGTCATTAAGATTATTCTGGTTTCTTATATCAAGAAGAAGCTGTTCTACCTTATAATTCTCATGGAATTCCCTATAGTCCTTGTCAGTTGCAAGATAACACTGATTGCCAGTCTTGTTATTAATCTTATCCAAAAGATAATCTGACATAGAGTTAAGCTTATGAACTGTAGATATTACGGGATTATTCGGTATGGCAACTATCTTGTAGTTGATATTATACGAAGAATAATGCAGATTATCTATCAGGCATTTCTCAACATTGTTAAGGAACTGCTTTATCTTATCTTCATCCTTTATATAAAGAATCATAGCAAAGTCAATATTATTAAGTCTGTAAATGTGTACCATATGGTGCTGCTGTTCTATCTTACGGCAGACATTGGCAGCTGTTTCTTCTATTTTTTCATTGTGCGCAGCATAATTCACATTTTTTAACTGCGGAAAGTTAAGATATACAACAAGAAAATTCCTCTTCATCGCAACGCTGTCACTAAAACGTGCATCAAATGAATTCTGGTTCTGACAGCCTATTAGCTCATCATATGGGTTACTATGAAATAATATATAGTAAATCATAAAAGGCAGTACATAAGTCAGACTTGTAAATATAGCATTTTGGGTTATAAACTGTACTGTAAGCATAAGAAAATCTACAGGTATGAACACGAGAGCATACTTATTGACTACAGTAGGTATTGTATTCTGGTTGTGTAGTACTGTAAAAAGGCATAAAAAGCATGTCAAAATACCATACATAAGGTAAAAGTTGATAAATGCATCTATTGATATTATATTATCTTCCGTAATATAATTAGTTTTCTGTGAGTAAAACCATACGACACCAACAGCGTAGACAATAGTAAATGCTGTGAGCATATAATGAAGCCCTTTTCTGTGGTTATATATTTTCGATGACAGAAAACTGATATATATATACAGTGATGTTATTATTATAAAGTATAATGCCAGAAACAAAAGCGAAATACCTATACATAATTGTACAGAATAGGTTTCGCTATGTGATACACAGTATATAAGGGCAAGCTGTGATATTATGGCAGCCAGCGATATAAGTGCTCCGCAGTATATGATTCTATATGAGCTGGTTTTTCGTGGATTGGAATAAATCATAAGAAAAATCAGGAATGAACAAGTGATAAGACTGAATATTTCAGCAGTTACATTGTAACCTCCAATTAACATAGGTGCCTCCCAATTTAATTACTATTTAACCTTTTAACTTTGGTATAATATTATTATACATACAAAATAGTATTAGCACAATGGGGAGAAAGATACATATTTAGGCGTGTTATAAGTATCTATAAATGGGCAGATATAATTGTACAGAATTTTAGATTTGTTCATTTATAGTTATAAAATATGTGTGTTTATAATAAGGACTAAATTATGCAGTTTTTAGATTTAATCATCTAAAAGGCAAAATATTTATACAGAATATTTCTTTTATTTAATAGCATTAGGAGAATTTAATAGTAAAAAATAAAATATATATACTGAAATTTATTGAATAAAATATATAAATACAATATTAATAATACAAATATGATACATAGAAATGGAGAATGATATGAACAGTATATTATTAGTAGAGGATAACAAAGCTATCATAATGGGGCTTTCTTATCTTTTTAATGAAAATGGATACAAAACGATAGTAGCAGAAAATATAGAGGAGGCAGGAAAACAGCTTGCAAAGAACAGTCCGGATATAGTCATACTTGATGTTATGCTGCCGGACGGGGACGGATTTGAACTGTGCAGATATATAAAGGATAATGACATCGCACCGGTTATTTTTCTTACGGCAAGGGATGAGGAAAAGGATGTAGTGCTGGGACTTGAACTGGGTGCAGACGATTATATTATAAAGCCTTTCAGAAATCTTGAGCTTTTATCAAGAATAAAGAATGTCCTTAGGCGTAATGTAAACAGCACACAGATTAATATAGGCAGCTTAAGAATAGATACGGACACGAGAAAGGTATATCTTGAAAATAACGAAATACCGCTTACAAAGCTTGAGTTTGAGATATTAAAGATAATGGTGGGCAATCCAAGAAAGGTGTTTACAAGGGAGGAGATACTGTCATATATATGGGACTCTGCTGGAAATTTTGTTAATGATAATACACTGACCGTAACAGTAAAAAGACTGAGAGAGAAGCTGGGTGATAAGGAAGGAAAGCTTATAGTAACGGTCAGAGGTGTGGGATATAAGATAGGAGATATGAGTAAATAAAAGAAGGGAGTGTATATAAAAATATGGGTACATATAAAAACAGACAGGCTGTAAAATATATAACGATTGCTGTCGTAACATTTGTAATAAGCCTTATTGTATACATAATAACAGCTTCAATGCTTTCGGATATGTACAGGCAGCGTGAGATGGATGCGATGACGGGGATAATAAGCAGCGTGTGCCGCCAGTATCCTGATGTGGATGTAACAGAGCTTATAAATGTAATTAATTCTCCACAGAATACTGGAAATAAGTCACAGAAAGCAATAAAAGCAGATGATATATCCAGCATACCAGTAGAAAGTAAATTTGCTAATACAAATGACAAAGAGAGACAAACATACGATATGTCTGATATATCGACAGAGAGTAAATCATCTGACAAAGGTTATGAAGAAATCATAACAAATAATGCATCTGATATATCAATAGAACCCCTTCTCCTAAGCTACGGAATAGATGAGAAAGCATTTGCTGTAAGGTCACTGTCAGGGCTTAAGAGGTCATATGTGCTGCTTGGCGGCATTATACTGGCTGTAAGCGGCATTATATATCTGGGGATATTCATTCTTTACTTAAGAAAGAGGACATACAGGCTTGAGCAGCTAAGCCGTTATATGGATATGATAACAGCGGGCAATTATAATCTTGACCTTGAAAATAACACAGAGGATGAGTTGAGCAGCTTGAAAAACCAGTTATACAAGCTTATGGTATGGCTGAAGGAGCAGACAGACAATGCCATACAGAATAAAGTGGCTTTAGCGCAGTCGGTATCGGATATATCGCACCAGTTAAAGACGCCACTCACATCGGCGCAGATACTTCTTGATAACCTTATCAACAATCCGGATATGGAGGCTGGCTTAAGAAAGCAGTTTACATATGAAGTGTTCAGTCAGGTAAGTGGAATGAACTGGATGATAGTGTCTATGTTGAAGCTTTCAAGGATAGATGCTGGTGTGGTGGAATTTGAAAAAGAAGAGGTCTGCCTCGCAGAGCTTATAAAAGAGGCGAGTGACAATCTCGCTATTATATCTGAGATAAAAAATGTTCCTGTAAATGTCTGCACTGATACGGACTGTGTCATATATGGTGATTATAACTGGAATAGGGAGGCGATACAGAATATTATTAAAAATGCAATAGAACACAGCAATACAGGTGAAAATGTCAATGTGAAAACAGAGGATAATGACGTGTATACAGCGGTGTATATAACCAATACAGGCGAAAAGCTTACTGATATGCAGCAGAAACAGATATTTGAGAGGTATTACAGTGAGGCGAAGTTTGAGGATAACAGTATGGGGATAGGGCTTCCGCTGGCAAAGGCAGTTGTGGAGAAGCAGGGCGGATATATCACGGTTGATAGTAATGAGGATAAGACAACATTTATAGTCAAGTATATCAAGATGTGATTAATAAAATCACAAAATGTCACTGAAATGTCATCTGAGATATATAAGATGATGGAAGAGTAAGAAAAGAAAGGAACTTATATTATGGAGATATTAAAGGTGGAGCACCTTGTTAAAAAATACGGCAAGGGTGACAGTGAAGTGACAGCTGTAAATGATGTGTCGTTTAGTGTTAATCAGGGAGAATTTGTGGCGATAGTAGGAAGCTCAGGAAGTGGAAAGTCTACACTTCTGCACCTGTTAGGTGGTGTCGACAGACCAACATCGGGAAAAGTATATATACAGGGAGAAGATATATACAGCCTTAATAACGACAAGATGGCAATATTCAGAAGAAGACAGGTAGGTATCATATATCAGTTTTACAATCTTATACCTATACTTAATGTAAAGGAAAATATAACTCTTCCGTGTGAACTGGATGGAAGAGAGCCGGACAAGGCGGAGCTTGCAGAACTTATAAATACGCTTGGACTGGATGAAAGAATTAATCATCTTCCAAACCAGCTATCAGGTGGACAGCAGCAGAGAGTGTCTATAGGAAGGGCGCTTATTAATCATCCTGCCATAGTTCTTGCGGATGAGCCGACAGGTAATCTTGACAGCCGTTCAAGTGATGAGATAGTGGAGCTGTTAAAGCTGTCAAACAAGCGTTACAAGCAGACTATTGTAATGATTACGCACAATCTTGAAATAGCGAAAATAGCGGACAGGATACTTCGCATAGAAGATGGCAGAATGACTGAGGCTGCGCAGAAAGGACTATAAAGATATGAATGTGCTTAACAGACTTACAATAAAAAACTTAAAGTTAAACAGAAAGAGAACTATAGTAACTATAGTTGGTATTATGCTTGCAACAGCACTTCTTGTAGCGGTTACGACTATTGCGACAAGTATGAGAGAGAGCCTTATTGTCAGACAGAAGCAGAAAGATGGCGACTTTCATTTTATGCTGTATGCGGTACCGGATGATAAGGTCAGTGGAATAGAGAACAACAGATATGTAGACAGTTTCTATACGATGAAACAGTTAGGATATGCATATCTTGATGGTTCGGTTAATAACAGCAAGCCATACCTTAATGTGCTTGCGCTTGATGACAAAGCATTTGAAAGCTCAAGTATAAAGCTCACAGAGGGAAGACTTCCGGTTAATGACAGCGAACTTGTTATATCAGCCCACATAAAGACCAATGGTGGGGTAAAGTATAATATAGGCGATAAGCTTACATTAGATTTAGGAGAAAGAGAGTATGCTGGAAGTAAACTCTATCAGAATTCGTACTATATAGATGGAGAAGAACTTGTAACCGATACAACAAAAACTTATACAATAGTTGGTATATGTGAACGTCCCGGATATGGTGAAGAAGCAAGAAGTGCGCCGGGTTATTCAGTGTTTACATCTGTCAACAGTGCAGCTTCCCAGCTTGCCAATACTGGGGTACCTGACAAGAATGTGTCCGATGATGATGTATTAGATGCCAATGCAAAGACAGTAAGCAGGGGAACTGACATATATTTAAGATATAATAAAGCCGGAATTAAAGAGGCGTACAGGGTAAGTGCAGATATTCTTGGAGTTGACAGGAATAAGTTTGAGAGCATAAGCAATAAGAGTTCAGTTAGTCTTAGTGATAGCGAATATGATAAATTTATGGAGGAACTAAGTAAAACATATGCTTATTACTTAAATGACTGGCTTATAAGATATGAGTCCAATAATCTGACTAATTCAAGCATAGCCTTTGTATATAATATGGCGCTGGTTGTAATAGTAATTATTATTGTGACATCAGCAGTATGCATAAGTAACAGCTTTTCGATATCAATAACAGAAAAAACAAAGCAGTATGGTATGCTTGCTTCAATAGGTGCTACTCCAAGGCAGATAAGAAGAAATGTGCTGTATGAGGCGGCAGCATTAGGAGCAGCCGGAATTGTTGCAGGTATAATAAGCGGTCTTTTCGCGGGATATGTGCTTGTTATAATTGCTAATAAGTATATAGGTGTATTCTTTGAGATGACTATTGTATACAAAATATCGCTTGCAGGCATTGGTATTGCGGTTATTCTTGCAATATTTATGATATTCCTGTCATCAATAAGACCCGCGATAAGGGCATCGCGTATGTCGCCTATAGCAGCTATACGCCACAGCGACAATATAAAGATAAAGTCAAAAAAGCTTAAAACACCTGCATATATTCATAAAATGTTTGGTGAAGGCGGTATTATTGCCTATAAGAATATGAAGCGTAATAAGAGTAAGTACAGAGTTGTTACTATATCTATATGTATAAGTGTAACAGTATTTATAGCGATGTATAGCTTTGTCAGTCTTCTTATGCAGTCAGCTGGAACTTATGCACAGGGAAGAGTTGATGTAAAGGCGCTTGTTATGTCAAGTACATTAACTGACGAGGATGTCAGCCGTATGATTGATAATATAAACAGCAGCACACACGTAAGCGAGTATTCTTATGTACGTGGTGTAGAAGCGCAGTTTAAGGAAAAGCCTGACTATACAGATGATTATAAGAGGATATATAAGTCTTATATGGATGATAGTGGCAATAATGATAATGCAGGCAGCAATGATTCTGATACGAACTATTATATCAATATAATTTCACTTGGAAGGCAGCAGTATGAAACATTTGCAAAGAAAGCAGGCCTGACTGTTGATGAGGCAAAAAAAGGCGGCATACTTATCAACAAGACATATCAGTATAATGAGGAGCAGAAAGTAGAGTACTTTAATATATATAACTATAAAGCTGGTGATACTTTGTGCTATAAGGTTACAGGAAAAGGCAGCTATGGAAGCTCTGATATAACGGATGGCAGTTATTATTATATAAATGTGGTCGGCTGTGTAGATGAAAAGCCTCTCGGCTTTAGTAATATGTATGCATATGGTGGTTATCTTGTAGTAAGTGATGAGTACATGAATAATTATTTCGGTGAAGATGGCGGCAGTTATGGTGACTCAGTTATCAATATTAACTGTGATGATGCAGATGCAGTAAGTAATATCCTTGTAAATGATTACGACATAGATATTTCCAATATAGTTAATCTTGCACAGGAAAAAAGAGAGAATGACGGACTTGTTATGCTTGTATCAATATTCCTGTACGGATTTATAATAGTAGTATCACTTATAGGCGTTACCAACATTTTCAATACGCTTACAACAAGTATGGAATTAAGAAGCAGGGAATTTGCGATGTTTAGGTCTATAGGAATGACTGGCAGGGAGTTTAACAGAATGATAAGGCTTGAAAGTATATTCTATGGAAGTAAGTCACTTATAGGCGGTCTTATTCTTGGAAATGTGCTCTCATATATAATATATCTTGCACAGGGTTCAGGCTCAGGAATGACATACAATATACCAGTGGCAGCTATAATAATATCAGTTGTGGCAGTTATCCTTCTGATATACTTTATAATGCAGTATTCGCTTATAAAGATAAAGCGCCAGAACATTATAGAAACTATAAGAGGTATAGAATAGTTGATTTTTTTAAATGTATTATATATAATCTCATAGGGAATTAACTACTATAATGGTAGGTAAAGGAGATAATATAATGCTGACACAATTTTCCAGAACAGAGTTATTATTTGGCAAAGAAGCTATGGATAAGCTTGCACACTCAAGAGTAGCAGTATTCGGAGTAGGCGGAGTGGGCGGTTTTGCCTGTGAAGCCTTGGTAAGAAGCGGTGTAGGCGCATTTGACCTTATAGATGATGATAAAGTATGTCTTACTAATCTTAACAGACAGATTATTGCGACAAGAAAGACAGTCGGTAAGTATAAGGTTGATGTTATGAAAGAAAGAATGGAGGAGATTAATCCGGATGTTGATGTGCGTGTGCACAAGTGTTTCTTTCTTCCAGAAAATGCCGATGATTTTCCATTTGAGGAGTATGACTATATCATAGATGCGGTGGACACGGTAACTGCAAAGATAGCTATTGTTATGAAGGCACAGGCACTTGGTATTCCGGTTATAAGCAGTATGGGAGCAGGTAACAAGCTGGATCCAACAGCCTTTAGGGTTGCAGATATTTATAAGACAAAGGTATGTCCTCTTGCTAAGGTTATGAGAAGAGAGCTTAAGAAAAGAGGCGTTAAGAAGCTTAAGGTTGTATATTCAGAGGAGCAGCCAACAAGACCAATAGAGGATATGGCTATAAGCTGCCGTACTAACTGTATATGCCCTCCGGGAGCAGAACATAAGTGTACAGAAAGAAGGGATATTCCAGGAAGTACTGCTTTTGTTCCATCGGTTGTTGGACTGATAATCGCCGGAGAAGTTATTAAGGATATCGCGGGGAAGAATTAGTAAAAGTATTATAATAGCAGTCAGTAACTTGACTGCTATTTTTTTATATTATTGCATATTTTTATTGATTAATTGATTAAAAATTTATAAAATACAATTATAAATTCGTAAGTATATTCTATGATTATTAAGTGTGTCAAAAAGCTTCTATATGAAGTTAAGGCATGCTATTTATTATGCATAGAAGGTATGGAAAGAGGAGCAATGGCAGATAAGGGTAAGTCAGAAAACATAATTGAACTAAAAGACATATGCAAGGTGTATGATGATAACGGCTTTAAGGCTGTTGATAACTTTAACCTGCAGGTTAAACGCGGTGAATTCGTAACATTTCTTGGTCCGTCAGGATGTGGAAAGACGACAACATTAAGAATGATAGCGGGATTTGAGATGCCAACAAGCGGGCAGATACTCCTTAATGGAGAGGATATATCACAGCTTCCAGCCAATAAAAGACCTATTAATACGGTATTCCAGCGATATGCCCTTTTTCCACATATGAATATATATGACAACATAGCATTTGGACTTAAGCTTAAGAAGCTGCCAAAGGATGTTATAAGAAAGAAGGTTAAGAGAGTTCTTTCAATAGTCGACCTTGAAGGCTTTGAGGACAGAAAGATATCTACTCTTTCAGGCGGACAGCAGCAGCGAATAGCGATAGCAAGAGCGCTTGTCAACGAGCCTGAGATACTTATGCTTGATGAGCCGTTAGGTGCGCTTGATTTAAAAATGCGTCAGGAAATGCAGCTTGAGCTTAAGCATATGCATGATGAACTTGGAATTACATTTATATATGTAACGCATGACCAGGAGGAGGCGCTTACTATGTCGGATAAGATAGTAGTGCTTTCAGAAGGAAAGATACAGCAGATAGGTACACCTGAGGATATATACAACGAGCCTCAGAATGCTTTTGTAGCCGATTTTATCGGTGAGAGTAATATTTTTAAGGGAATTATGACCGGTAATATGAAAGTCAGATTTTGCGGCGGTGAGTTTATGGGTATGGATGATATACCGGATGGAACACTTGTCGATGTTGTCGTAAGACCTGAGGACGTAATTATAACTAAGCCTGAGGACGGAACAGTAACAGGTGAGGTTACATCAGTTATATTCAAAGGTATGCATTATGAGGTTACAGTTGAGTCAGGCAAGTATGAGATGGTTATAAGAACTACCAGGTGTTATGCAGTCGGTGATAAGGTTGGTATGCAGCTTGAGCCGGACGGCATACATGTTATGGTTGCAGAAGACCATACAACAAGCTTTGTGACAAGCATTAATGCTGATTATACACTTGATTTTAACGGAAAGGTTATTAACTGCGACTTAACAAAGGTTATACCTAAGTCAAGTATGAGCGGCGGCACTCTTGTTGATGAGAATAAGGAAAGCATAGATATCAGCAAGCTTAAGATAGTCGTATCTATACAGCCTTATGATATAAAAATGAGTGATGATATTGAGGAAGGTCTTGTATCAGGACGAATAATCAACCTTATATATAAAGGTGACCACTACAGTTATGTCATAAGAACTGAATACGGACATGACCTGATAGTTGATGATGAGTATCTGTGGAACATGGATGATACAGTCAGTCTTGTCATGCCGGAGGACAAGATGAAGTTCCAGTTAAAGAAGTAGCTGGTAAAAAAGTATTATGGATATTAGTTATAAAAAGTTATCTAAAAATTATAAAAAAGGATTAATAATATGGGTGGAGTTTTTTCAAGAAAACAGCTTGGTATTCCTTATGGAATATTTCTTATATTGTTTGTTGCTGCGCCACTTCTGGTATTGTTTTACTATGCATTTACAAATGGCTCAGGACAGTTTACACTTGGTAATCTTAGCGGATTTTTTACAGACCCTAACACACTTGGAACACTTGTATACAGCCTTGTGTTAGCAGTCGTTGTAACTATAGTATGTCTATTAGTGGCTTACCCTGTGGCATACATACTTGCACAGAGTAACCTTAAAAGAAAGTCAGTTATACTTATGCTTTTTATTCTTCCAATGTGGATTAACTTTACATTAAGGATTACAGCACTTAAAGAAGTACTTTCACTTATAGAAGGCAATCTTGCATTTTATCCATTCATCAATACAGTGATAGGTATGACATATGATTTCCTTCCATTTATGATACTGCCATTGTATACAGTGCTTGATAAGATGGATAAAAGTGTCATAGAAGCGGCGGCTGATCTTGGAGCGAATAATTTCCAGACATTTGTCAAGGTTATACTTCCTCTGTCGGTTCCGGGAATTGTGAGCGGAGTATCAATGGTATTTCTTCCAGCGATGACTAACTATGTCGTGCTAGATATGCTTTATAACAGTACATATATTATGGGTAGCCTTATCGGAAGTTACTTCAGCGCATACGACTGGCACAATGGTTCTATGATAGCGCTTATACTTCTTGTAATCATATGCGTTGTGAGTCTTGTATCAGCAGAGGATTCAGACAGCACAGGACGTAAGTTATAAAGTTTATAGTGTATACACAGAATGGAGAAGTTATGTTGAAAAAATGTATCAAGTATGCAGTTATCTGCCTTGTTCTTATATTTATGTATGTTCCAATTCTTATACTTGCGGTGTATAGTTTTACGGATGCACCAAATATCGGACCTATACATGGATTTTCGTTACAGAATTATATAACACTTTTTACAACAGAAGAGCTGCGGGATATGATAACGGGCTCTATTATGCTTGCACTTGGAAGTGCAGTGCTTGCAACTATATTAGGAACTACAGGTGCTATCGGCGCATTTTATTCTGGAAAGCGTGTAAAGAGTACTATTTCAGTACTTAATCAGGTTCCAGTTGTAAATGCAGATGTAGTTACAGGTTTTTCGCTCTGTATATTACTTGTAGTTGTATTTGGAATAAGTAAGGATACATATCTGCCTTTAGTTGCAGGACATGTAGTGCTTAGTGCGCCGTTTGTATATCTTGCGGTTATGCCTAAGTTAAAGCAGATGGACCCAAGCCTTTATGAGGCAGCTCTTGACCTTGGGGCAACACCTTTTTATGCGCTTATACATGTGATTATTCCACAGTTGGCATCAGGTATATTATCAGGCTTTGTCATGGCGGTAACTTTATCGCTTGATGATTATTTTATTGCGACATACACGAAGCCGGCTACATTTGATACTATAAGTACTTATGTTGTAAATGCAACAAAAGGTTCGCAGACACAGATTAAAACAGCACTCTGGGCTCTTTCAACAATTATATTTTTATTTGTTGTGATTATCGAGGTTGTTATGAATTTTGCACCTGTTGGCGGTAAGAAGGAGGCAAAGGATGAGTAAGGATTGTGGTAAATTCAGGCATATAGCTGGTGTGTGTACATCAGTTGTGCTTGCAGGTATATTTACAGTAAGCTCAGTACTTGCTGGAATACATATGACAGGCGATGACAAAAGCATTTTTTCACCAGTTACTGTCAGTGCTGCCGATAACAGTGAGATAACGCTTAAGATATGTAACTGGGAAGAGTATATAGATGAAGGCGGCTGGGATGAGTCCGAAACTATCGACCTTGAAAGTGGCGATATCAGGGGAGTGAATTCTATGGTTGAGGATTTTGAGGAGTGGTACTATAAGACCTATGGCAAAAAGGTCAAGGTTGAGTACAGCTGTCTTGGAACTAATGAGGAGCTTTATAATATGCTTACTCTTGGTGATGAGTATGATCTTATATGTCCGTCTGAATATATGTTTATGAAGCTTATGGCAGAGGGCTGGCTTGAGCCTTACTCAGAGCAGTTTTATGACAAGAGCATCAAAGAAAACTACTATGCAAAGGGTGTTTCTCCATTTATTAAGAAAATATTTGACGATAATAAGATAAATGGTGAGTCGTGGAGTAAGTATGCGGCAGGTTATATGTGGGGCGTTACAGGCATTGTATACAATCCTGAGGAAGTGACTAAAGAAGAAGCCTCAACATGGACTATTATTAATAATGACAAGTTCAGAAGAAGAATAACTATCAAAGATAATGTAAGAGATTCAATGTTTGCGGCAATAGGAGCAGTCAAGGCAGACAAGCTTACAGACCCTTCATTTGTAAGTCAGCCGGATTATAAGGAAAAGCTGGCTGAGGAAATGAATGATACTTCAGATGAAGCTATTGAAAGTGTTCAGGAGTATCTGCAGAAGGCAAAGGATAATGTGTATTCCTTTGAAACTGACAGCGCCAAGGTTGATATAGTGAATGGCAGGGTAGGTGCAAGCTACCAGTGGTCTGGTGATGCCGTGTATACAATAGGGCAGGCGGCTGAGTCAGATATGCAGTTAAGCTTTGCAGTTCCTAAGGAAAGTACTAACATTTACTTTGATGGCTGGGCTATGTTAAAGTCAGGTATCAACGGCGATGAAGAGAAAAAGCAGGCGGCAGAAAGCTTTGTTAATTTCGTTTCTATGCCTGAAAATGCTGTGAGAAATATGTACTATATCGGATATACATCTGCTATTTCCGGTGGTGACAGCAGTGTTATATATGATTATGCCAAGTGGAATTATGGATATGATTCTATAGTTGAAGAAACAGGTGAAGAGCAGGAAGAAGCTGAATACTCACTTGGTTATTTCTTCTCTGGCATATCAGATGATAAGAATTACACATTTAAGACAACAAAGGATGAAACAGAAGGACAGCTTTTTGCACAGTATCCAACAGATGATATTATGGGAAGAAGTGCTGTTATGCAGTACTTTGATACAGACAGGACAGCTAAGATTAACCAGATGTGGATTAATGTAAGATGTTTTAATATCCATAAGGTTCCAGTGTGGGTGTGGCTCGTAACATGTACAGTGATAATTGTGCTTGCAGTACTTAAGATTGTGAGCGTTGTAAGGAAACGCAGGGAAATATAATGATGTAAGATAATAACTAAAACAGTGTTTATCCTGATATAATGGGCGCAAAAGAAAAGGAAGCGGCTGCAAAGCAGCCATTTCCAGTTTTTTCCCATTCCACGCTCTATATAGTAGAAGGGTCCGCCAAGGCTGTGTCCGTCTTTAGTTATAACACGGTATTTGACAGCTAAAAGACCTTCTGAATACTTAGTTGCCATTCCAAAGAATGCGGTTACAACCATCCAGAATAAAGCACCAAAGCTTGATATTTCACCATCACCGGCATCTTCGCTACATTCTGATACATCGGTGAGTGGCAAAATTTACTTTTGACACTTACATCATATATATTAAATATTATTCATTTTCTTCTTTATCAACAACCTTGATAATATTCTTCTTCCACATAATTCTTGAAGAAATAATAGCAACAGGAAGCATAAAAAGTAAGAGGAAACCAACCATACCAAAAAGAGATGAACCTGTTGTTATACGTGTGATGAGTGAAAGAACAGTAATAATAATAAGTACAGGAACAACACCCATAACACCATTCTTAACGACTTTCTTACCAGAGCTTGTGCTTGAGAACAGACCAAGAGTAAGTGAACCAAACAGAGCCGGTATTAAGTAATTAGAGGCAGTTTTTACGGCAGGAAGCTCAAATATAGGACTTATCCATGCACTAAGGAGTGCAGCAAGTGCAAGAATAATAATAGTCATAATAGAGCATACAGATACTGCAACAGAAGCGATTGCCTCACCTTCTGGTGTATTGGCTTCTTTCTTGGCAAGCTTCATCGCATTGATGGCGCATGGAAGCTTAAGGTTCATAATATTACCAGTTATAAATGTAAGATATGAAGAAGCACCAAGTATAGGAGTATAGCTTATTGCTTCTGAGAAGCCGACAGGGATATAAACCATAAGAATACTTATAGTACTTACATTAATTACGTCCTTGATGGTTGGTATGCTGTCATAGAATGAAAGTACAACAAATGGAACGGCAACCATATAGATTAATGCTATGAGAGTTCCGACACGGCCCCACTTGTGAGCCCATATCTGAAATGAATCAGTAAGTGTAATTTTATTGGAAGTTTTTTTGCTCATAGGAAATCCTCCTTTTAAATATTTTTGAGATTTTGTGCTCTATCATGCCTGTAGATTTTATAATCTATAAGCATTTTATTTTTGTTCTATATATCTGGCTTTTGAAACCAACATTATTTTAATGATTACAGAAATAACTTACACCAGTATATAGATGAAATCATACCGCCAATCATTGAAAATGCCATGATAAAGTTATTAAGCCATCCAAGCTTAGGCTTCTTTGCAAGTATTCCAAGAACAACTGCGATGACAAGACCTGTAAGCATAACCGCCGCCTGCACAGTATCACCAATTAAAAGGACAGGAATATATACAGCGAATAAGCAGAGCATAAAGCAGCCGCTTAATACATATTTCCATGTGTTTGTGCTATTGTCAGACTTGCTTACACTCATAGAGAGCTTCTTTCCAAGTGGAAGGAGGATAAAGAAGCCGCTTAACATACCAACACTCATAAGAATCATAACGACACCAAACTGCTGTCCGGTGGCATTTTCTAACATTTCAGCACTGCTTGAAAATCCGATAGCCGATGCTACTGAGCTTGATATAAGTGATTCATATGATAAAGAACCGATAACTGATAATCTCCACCAGCTCCATACAGTTCCAAGAACGGATATTAAAGCAAATAGTCCGACAACGATTGACAAGCTTGGAACAATAGAGAATACAAGGCTTGATTTAATAACATTTTTAAGTGTTTCCTTAGTTATGCCAAGTTCAAGACAGTGGTTATAAGCTTTTTTTAAGTAAATAAGAGAAAAAACTACAATATAAAGTAGTCCAATAATTACCATAATAAGTAAGAGCGGACTTGTGATAATATCTTTCATAGTTGCCATATAAGCCTCCATTTCTGCATTATTATGCAAGGTGTGTTGTAAGATAAGTTAAAATGTAATTACTTGTGTTCCTCAAGCCATCTCATGGCTGTATAAGCATATACTGCGCTGCCTTCTGATAAGATAGCTTCGTCAAACTTAACCTTAGGGTGGTGCTGTGGGTAACAATAACCATCCTGAGGTGTTCCAGCGGCGAGTGCAAACATAATAGATGGAACTTTCTGGCTTACATATGCGAAGTCTTCACTTCCAGTACTTTTAGAAGCTTTTCCACCACCAGACATAGCATTAAGCTGTGTTGCTGTAAATGTCCTTGATGGACCAAGCAGTTCATTAAGGTACTTTGCGCTGCATGTGGCGAGGTCTGGATTATTAAGAAGGCAGGGACATCCGCTTCCATATGTAACAGATGCACTTCCACGGTAAGCACTGGCTATATTGGAAGCAATATCAGACACACGCTGTTTGATATAGGAACGAGTTTCCTCATCATAAGTACGGATAGTTCCGCTCATATGTGCAGTGTCAGGTATAACATTGGCAGCATTACCAGCATTGATAGTTCCGATAGTGATAACCGCGTTATCCGAAAGACCTAATTCCCTTGAATTGATTTCTGAAAGACCAGTTATAATATGTGCTACGATTGTGACAGGGTCGACACCATTATTAGGCATAGAACCATGACAGCCCTTTCCCTGAATATCAATATAGAAATAATCGGCTGCTGGAGCACTCACACCTCCATCACAGGAAATCACTGTACCAGCAGGAATAGGAAGACCTGCCATAACATGAATCATCATAGCTGCATCAACATCTGGTGAATTGAGTACACCGGCATTTATCATATCGTCAGAGCCTTCAAATATTTCCTCAGCAGGCTGGAACATAAGCTTTACAGTTCCTTCTATCTCATATTCGTGTGACTTTAAAAGGCGTGCGGCACCAAGCATCATAGTTGTATGCATATCATGTCCGCAGGCGTGCATTTTCCCATTATCTGATGAAAAAGGTACATCGGACTCTTCTTTTATAGGAAGAGCATCCATATCCCCTCGTATAAGAAATACCTTACCAGACTTTTTCTTGCCGGCAAGTGCGATTATACCGGACTTACCACACATAACAGGTTCGTAACCCATGGCAATGAGTTCTTTTCTAACATATTCAGTAGTATTCTTTAAGTCAAAGCCAGTTTCAGGATGTGAGTGCAGATATCGTCTTGTCTGTACAAGCTGTTCCTGATAGGCGGCGGCTTCCTGTAATATATTATTTGTTATCATAAGCAACCTCCTTATTCAATATGTGAATTCAAATAATAAAAAAAGCGAAGATACCATTCTCATTCGTGGCATCTTCGCTACAAATAGCAATGCTATCAGCGTTTTTAACATTTGTCAACATAATAAAAAAAAGAATTTTCACACAAATGCTTAAAAAATAAAAAATGACAAAAAATTAAAAAATGGGGATTGACATCGAAAAAATCAGATGATAAACTGACCGCATAAAATTTTAAACCAATCGGATGATAAGTTCGGGAGAGGATATGCTTTAAGCATAACGCCGAAGGGGCAGCCGCAGAAAACTCTCAGGCAAAAGGACCGGACTTTGACGAAACTCTGGAGAGCAAAGGGGCACCGAAGAAGGAAATCTTTCAGGTTGATAAGACAGAGGCGCATCGGGGTCAGAATGTGAATTCTGATTTTGATACGCCTTTTTTATATACTTTGCACTTTAAGAATTCACAGTAATAAAGTGAAACTGCATTATATTTATGTTGGAGGAAATGTTTTATGTATATAAGCATATTTGATGTATTAGGACCAGTTATGATAGGTCCATCAAGTTCACATACAGCAGGCGCAGCAAGGCTTTCAAGAAGTGCAAGAGAGATTGTAAAAGGTGATATAGCACATATATCTTTTGGATTATATGGTTCATTTGCTGAGACATATAAAGGGCACGGAACAGACAAGGCACTGCTTGCCGGGGCTTTAGGACTTAAGGAAGATGATGAAGGAATTGTCAATGTTTATGAATTAGCCAGACAAAGAGGTATGGAATATGACTTCTATAAGGCTGAACTTAATAATGTGCATGAGAATACAGTTAAGATGACTATTAAAAAGAAGGATGGAAGCGTAACGGATATAATCGGTTCGTCCATAGGCGGAGGACAGATATTAATTACAAGTATAGACGGATATGAGATGGAGCTTTCATTACAGTGCCCGACAATAGTTATTATGCAGTATGACAGAAAGGGACTTGTTACACAGATATCCGGTATTATGACAAGACATAATATAAATATAGCTAATATGAAGCTTATACGAAAGGGAAAAGGTGATATCGCCTGCTGTATTATAGAAACAGATGAAACAATACCAGAGGATGTAGAGGTAAGCATACAGAACAATATTAATGTAGTGTATGCAAGAGTAATCAATATACAGTAAACGGAGGGAAAATATATGTATGGCAGTATAAAAGAATTAACAGAGCTTGCAAAAAAGGAGTCTGTTCCGATATGGAAGATAATATTAGATACAGAGATGAAAATAACTGAATGTTCTGAGGAACAGGTATACGACAAGTTAGATAAACGCTATGAAGTTATGTACAAGTCAGTACATAAGGCATTACAGGAGCCGCAGGTTATAACAGGTAATCTTATAAGTGGCAGTGCTAAAAAGCAGTATGAGTATAGTGAGCAGCAGGATACCTTAGGAGGCTTCCTGATTAATCATATAATGGCACTTGCACTATCAGCAAGTGAAGTAAATGCATCGATGGGAAAAATATGTGCAGCGCCTACAGCAGGTTCCTGTGGGATACTCCCCGCTGTAATTATCGGTGTGTCAGAGCATTATGGGCTTTCAAGGAAAGACACTCTTAATGGGCTGCTCACAGCTTCCGGAATCGGAACAGTTGTTATAAATAATGCAACTGTATCCGGTGCGGAGGGTGGATGTCAGGCAGAATGTGGTGTTGCGGCGGCTATGGCTGCAGCAGCCGTTGTACAGATGAGGGGAGGTACACCAGATATGATAGGAGATGTTATCTCTCTTACACTCATGAACTGTATGGGGCTTATATGTGACCCTGTAGCAGGGCTTGTACAGGTTCCCTGTGCACAAAGAAATGCATCACAGGCTGTTAATGCCATAACAAGTGCAGATATGATACTTGGAGGTATGACTATTCCTATTCCAGCAGATGAGGTAATAGGTGCTATGTATAATGTAGGAAGACAGTTACCAGTGGAATTAAAGGAAACAGCACTTGGTGGAATTGCAGCAACTCCTACAGGAAAGCATATCAGAGAGGAAATATTCAAGTGATATATATAAGTATATGTAACAGAACATCTACTTATTTATATATGATGATACTAGGGTGGATTGTGAGAGTGCGTAGCACGGAACAATCCGTAGGTATCATAGTTGTGGGTTTTTGCCACATTAAAAAAATAAGAAAGTGAGGAAATAATTATGGTATCAGAGATTATGAAATTATTAGCACAGGCAGATGGAGAAGTTGGAGGTGCTATATTAAAGGAATATGAGCGTCAGAGCAGAAATCTTGAATTAATAGCTTCAGAAAATATCGTATCAGAAGCAGCGATGCTTGCTATGGGAAGTGTACTTACTAACAAGTATGCAGAAGGATATCCGGGAAAGAGATATTATGGTGGATGTGAAAATGTTGATGTAATTGAAAATCTTGCAATAGAAAGAGCCAAGGAGCTGTTTGGCTGTGATTATGTCAATGTACAGCCACATTCAGGCGCACAGGCTAATATGGCAGTTCAGTTTGCTGTACTTCAGCCGGGTGATACCATAATGGGTATGAACCTTGACCAGGGCGGACATCTTACACATGGTTCACCAGTTAATATGTCTGGAAAGTACTTCCATGTAGTACCATATGGTGTAGATGAGAACGGATATCTTGATTATGATGAGATGAGAAGACTTGCACTTGAATGTAAGCCTAAGATGATTATAGCAGGTGCAAGTGCTTATGCGAGAACAATAGATTTTAAGAAGTTCAGGGAAGTTGCAGATGAGGTAGGTGCTGTACTTATGGTAGATATGGCTCATATTGCAGGTCTTGTAGCAGCAGGACTTCATCCAAGCCCAATCCCATATGCAGATGTTGTCACAACAACAACTCATAAGACTTTAAGAGGACCTAGAGGTGGTATGATTCTTGCTAATAAGGAAGCCGCTGAAAAGTTTAACTTTAACAAGGCTATATTCCCAGGAATACAGGGCGGACCTATTATGCATGTCATAGCTGGCAAGGCAATATGTCTTGGTGAAGCTCTTAAGCCTGAATTCAAGGCATATCAGGAGCAGGTTGTCAAGAATGCAAAGGCATTATCAGCAGCACTTATAGATGAAGGCTTTGATATATTAACAGGTGGTACAGATAACCATCTTATGTTAGTTGACCTTAGAAATATGGATATAAGTGGTAAAGAATTACAGAACAGATGTGATGAGGCATATATTACACTTAACAAGAATACAGTACCTAATGACCCTAGAAGTCCATTTGTAACATCTGGCGTAAGAATAGGAACACCAGCAGTTACAACAAGAGGTATGGTTGAGTCAGATATGAAAGAGATAGCACATCTTATACATATGGTTGCAACAGATTATGATGCAAAGGCTGATGAAGTAAGAGAACAGGTAAGGGCAATATGTGGTGCACATCCTATATATCAGTAAATAAAGATGTTAATATAAAGAAAAGAGGATAATGTATGAAGTCAGATATTAAGATAGCACAGGAGGCTGTACTTGCTCCCATCGGGGAGGTTGCTGCAAAGCTTGATATTAAAGAAGATGAATTAGAATGTTATGGAAAATATAAGGCTAAACTTTCTTCGGATATATGGGAAAGAGTAAAAGACAACAAGGATGGAAAGCTTATACTTGTGACTGCCATCAATCCAACTCCCGCAGGTGAAGGAAAGACTACAACAAGTGTAGGACTTGGAGAAGCATTTAACAGACTCAACAAGAAAGCAGTCATAGCATTAAGAGAGCCTTCACTTGGACCTTGTTTTGGAATAAAAGGAGGCGCAGCAGGCGGCGGATATGCGCAGGTAGTTCCAATGGAGGACTTAAATCTGCATTTTACAGGAGATTTTCACGCTATTACATCTGCCAATAACCTTTTGGCAGCACTGCTTGATAATCATATACAGCAGGGAAATATATTAGGAATAGACCCTGAAAGAATTGTATGGAAGCGCTGTATCGATATGAATGACAGGGTATTGAGAAATATCGTTGTTGGTCTTGGCAAGAAGACAGACGGTGTTGTAAGACAGGACCATTTTGTAATAACTGTTGCATCTGAAATTATGGCTATACTTTGTCTGGCAGAGAATATGAAGGACTTAAAGCAGAGACTTGGTAAGATTATAGTTGCTTACACTTATGAAGATAAGCCTGTAACTGCAGATGATATACAGGCGACAGGTGCAATGGCAGCTTTATTAAAGGATGCAGTTAAGCCTAATCTTATCCAGACACTTGAACATACACCTGCTTTAGTACATGGTGGACCATTTGCCAATATTGCACACGGCTGTAACAGTGTTGCCGCAACAAGAATAGGACTTAAGCTCGCAGATTACTGCATAACTGAGGCTGGTTTTGGTGCTGACCTTGGAGCAGAGAAGTTTTTTGATATAAAGTGCCGTATGTCAGGGCTTAAGCCTGATGTGGCAGTGCTTGTGGCTACAGTGCGAGCATTAAAGTATAATGGTGGAGTTCCGAAGGATGACCTTGCAGCACCAGATATTGAGGCGCTTAAGTCAGGAATAGTTAATCTTGAAAAACATATAGAAAATATACAGCAGTTTGGTGTACCTGTTGTTGTCACACTTAATAAGTTTGCATCTGACAGTGAAGAAGAGCTTGCATATGTCAAAGATTTCTGTATTGGGCATAACTGTGAATTCGCATTATCAGAGGTATGGGAAAAAGGCGGCGAAGGCGGCATAGAGCTTGCCAATAAGGTCATTGAAACATTAGAAAACAAAAAGAGTGATTTCCATACTATATATAATAATGAAGCTTCTCTTACAGAAAAGATTGAAACAATAGCTGAAAAGATATATGATGCTGACGGTGTTGAGTATGATACACAGGCCGTAAAACAGCTTAAGAGGCTTACAGAGCTTGGATTTGGCAGTTTTCCTGTATGTATGGCAAAAACTCAGTTCTCATTCTCAGATGACCCAAAGCTTTTAGGCCGTCCAGAGAACTTTAAAATTCACGTCAGGGAAGTATATGTGTCAGCAGGAGCAGGTTTTGTTGTAGTACTGACAGGTTCAGTTATGACCCTTCCGGGACTTCCTAAGAAACCGGCAGCTTATGGCATTGATGTTGACGATAATGGAGTTATAACAGGATTATTCTAAAGGTTATGCGCAAAATGCGTGGAAATGAGGATTAGTATGGAAGAATTAAGAGGATTACCAGTTGCCAATGCAATTAATGAAAAGCTTATCGAACAGATAAAAGATATTGCAGCTATAGCAACACCTGTACCCGGTGGTGTAGGTTCAGTCACAACATCAGTGCTTGCAAAGCATCTTGTGAGGGCTGCGAAGCTTAGAGGTTAGTAAATATTAAAGTGTAAAAAATTCTCCTGTGTGCATTATTAAATATGCATATGGGAGGATTTTTTGGATTATACACTTTATTGTCAGAAATTAGGGAGGGTTTAGAACAATTTTTAAATATATAGAAAGAATATATATTGTCATTTATATATTTTTTTGATATAATAATTATAACTTTATCAGAGTAGAGTGTAGAAGTTAAGAAGACATTTATAATATAATGATGAATATTGTCGTACAGGTGTGAATGACTTTTTGACAGTGACATCATAACGCAGCAGTCAACATATGACACAGCATACAGAACGGAGAGAAACTTATGAAAAAAGGCAAGTGGTATATTGTTAGTTTATTTGTAGTATTATGTATATTGCTTAATCTGGCAGGAAAGTGCGCGTCTCAATGGTTTAATCTGCCATTGTGGCTTGACTCACTGGGGACAGTTGCGGCTACTTATGTGTGCGGACCGGTGTGTGGTGTTATTGTCGGAGTTACTCTTAATATTGTTTATTCTATAATATATTCGTGGACATATGTGTGTTATGCCATAGTCAGTGCCTTAATAGCAGTTGTCGCAGGTATATGCATCAGTAAGGATTATATGAAAACGCTGCTTGGTGCGCTTACTGCAAGTTTCTATATAGCACTTGTTTCGTGTGCTATTTCCGTGATTTTTAATTATGCATTTTTTAATGGTTATACAAGTAATGTATGGGGAGATGGAGTTATCGACTCTCTTTTAAGAATAGGTTTTAACAGCTTTTTAAGCCATGTTGCAGGACAGTTTTATATAGATTTTCTTGATAAGGTCATAACGATGCTTGTGCTATATATATTTGCAAGATTTGATAAGGACAGGAACAGGTTTGATAAAAGGGTAATGACAGCCTGTGCGTATATTGGTTTATCAGTTATAGCTGCTGGGCAGATTATTATAAGTGCTTCGTCTGTTGGTGTGCAGGCGGCTTATAATGACAGACAGAATAATATTAATATAGAAGAAACACCGGATTACAATTCATATATACAGACAGTGTATGGAAGAGAGAACGGCATACCTGGAGGCTGTGCCAATGATATAGTACAGACTAATGATGGAATATTATGGATAGGTACTTATGGCGGATTATACAGATACAATGGCACAGAGTTTGTATGGATGGATGAGTATGACTCTGTAAGGACAGTTAACTGCCTGTACATAGATGAAGAGGGCAGACTGTGGATAGGAACTAATGATGATGGTTTATCTATTATGATTAATGAAACCGTTGTAAATGTTGTATCAGAAAAAGATGGTCTGCCAGCAGACACCGTAAAATGCATAACGCAGGGCGCAGATGGTGATTATTATATAGGAACTACGGGTGCTATGTCTGTTGTTTCGATGTCTGGTGGCCTTTCAGTTAAAAGTATTATAGATAATATAACTTATGCTGTCAGTTCAGACTCCGATAAGAATGGTAATGTAGCGGTTGTCAGTGATAATGGAAAGCTTAGTATTGTAAAAAAAGATACAGTCATATCCGATTATAGTGCCATAGATGGAAGTAATTATACGACATGTTCATTTGACGAAGATGGAATACTTTATGCCGCAACATCAAGCGGCAATATAGATAAGTATAAGGTGGATAATGGAATTCTTACATTCAGTGAAAGTGTAAGCTGTCATGAGCTTAATAATATAAATAAGTTACAGTTTATAGATAGTGCTCTTACAAGAGGGGAAACGCTTTTTGTGTGTGCAGATAATGGCATAGGTTATTATGATGCAAAGGGTGAATTAATAAATATAGACACAGGTGATTTTAACAGTTCTATAGACCATATGACAGCGGATTATCAGGGAAATCTCTGGTTTACATCATCAAGGCTTGGACTGCTCAGATTAAGCAGGTCATCATTTACGCAGCTTAACTATGTACAGAATACTGAAAGCTCAGTTGTGAATTCAGTATGTAAATGGAATGGAAGATATTATATAGGTACAGACAGCGGACTTGCAGTCACGCTGGCAGAAGGCAGTGAAAATGTAAATGTGGGTATCGAAACACAGAATATTGACAGTTCTGTAAATGAGCTTGTTAATGTGCTTGATAATGTAAGAATAAGATGCATAACTACTGACAGTAATAATAATATGTGGATATGTACAACAGGAAGCGGAGTATATGAGCTTACATATAGTGGAGAGATTATAAAGTATGATAAAGATAATGGTCTTAATGGAAACAGATACAGGACTATAACAGAGTTAAGCGATAATACTATGCTTGCAGCAGGAGATTCAGGTCTTAGTTTTATAAAAAATGAAGGTGTCATCTATAATATAGGCTCTGCCATGAAAAACAGCAAAGTGTTATGCGCACTTGAAGCTGATACATCCGGCTATGGAAGGGTAATACTTGCAGGAACAGATGGTAATGGAATAGAAGTTATACGTGATGGAGTTATAACAGATAACTATGGCAAGGATGATGGTCTTAGTTCAGAAGTTATACTAAGAATGGTGAAGGACAGTTCTGGTGAAGGAATATTTGTAGTTACGAGTAATAGCCTGTGTTATATGGATAATACAGGTGCTGTAAGAATACTGGATAACTTTCCTTATTATAACAATTATGACATAGTTGTTGGAAATGATGATGACCTTTTTGTGCTTGGTTCTGCCGGAATATATGTGGTAGATAAGACAGACTTGCTGTCAGGTAAAAGTCTTGAATATAAGCTGCTTAATGGCGATTGTGGTCTTGAAAATGCGCTTACGCCTAATGCGTGGAATTATATTGATGAAAATAATAATCTGTATATGTCAACTGATGAAGGAGTGGTGAGTGTTAATCTTAATGATTACACTACGAATATAAGGTCATACCGTATACAGATGAAGTCCGTTAAAATAGACGGCGAGCGCCTGAGGGTAAAAAGAGGAGAAGATATATATATTGACAGCGGGGCACATATGATAGAGATATTTCCGGAGATTATTAATTATTCTGTCAATACTCCATATGTAAGTATATATCTTGAGGGATATGATACTGAACCAAGGACAGTGCTGCAAAGTGATATGTCTAATATAGTATATATGAATATACCAGTTGGTACATATACATTTTATCTTTCAGTTCTTGATGAAAAGGGAAAAGTGCCAATAGTTGAGAATACTTATACAATCATAAAAAGAGCAGAAATATATGACAACTGGTGGTTTAAGGTGTATATGGTTGGCGTATTTGCACTTGCCGTTGCATACCTTACATGGATAATATTCCATACACAGATTAAAAGAATGCTGGATTTTCAGAAAAAAGAGCTGGAATTCGTTAAAAAGCAGCTTGAGATGGGCAATGAAACGGTTATAACCATAGCAAGGACGGTTGATGCAAAGGATGTCAATACAAGTAAACATTCACTGAGAGTATCAGAATATTCAGTCCTTATAGCCAAAGAGCTTGGATACAGTGACGAGGAGTGTGAGAATTTACGAAAGGCAGCATTACTTCACGATATAGGAAAGATAGGTATTCCTGACAGAATACTTAACAAACCTGAAAGGCTGACGGATGAGGAGTACGCTGTTATGAAATCGCATGTTGAAAAAGGAGCAGAGATACTTAAAAGCTTTACACTTGTTAATCATGTTGAAGAAGGAGCGCTGTATCATCATGAAAGATATGACGGCAAAGGATATATGCACGGGCTTAAGGGTGAAGAGATACCTCTTAATGCAAGGATTATCGGTATAGCAGATGCATTTGATGCCATGACAGCTAACAGAGTGTATAGAAAGAAGCTTGATAAGGATTATGTGTTAGGTGAGATAAGGAGAGGAAGCGGAACACAGTTTGACCCTAAGCTTGTTGATATAATGCTAGGACTTATTGAAAGCGGTATGATAGATATTGATAATCTGTATAAGGATGGTGAAGCTGATGAAGATAAGTAATATTAAAGGCATATTTAGTAAAATGCTGTCTTATACAGTAAAAAGAGAGTTCATAATAACTCTTATGACGTGTATTGCAGCAAGTATCATCATAGGCGTATATATGGTCTATTCAAGAAAGGATGAGGATAAGAGCATTAAGGTAGGGATAATATATGTTGGTGATGCGAGTACAGCTTATACAGATAATTTTATAGAGGCACTTGCGGATATTAAAGAAGAATATGGCGATAAGGTTGAAGTTATGCCTATGTATAATGTTGCCGAAGGTACAGAGAGGGAATATCTTGAAGAGCTTGTAAATGCTGGCTGTGACCTTATATTTTCAACAAGTTATAACTATGGCATTACAACTAAGGAAATAGCTGGTAAGTATCCGGATGTTCAGTTCTGTATGGCAACCTGTTCTAATGCCAATGAAGAGCCTTATCTTGACAATTATCACACATTTATGGGTGCTATATATGAGGGAAGATATGCTGCTGGTGTGGCGGCCGGCATAAAGTTAAAGGAGCTTATAGATGCAGGAATAATTACAGAAAATGAGGCTAAGATAGGTTATGTAGGAGCGTATCCATATGCAGAGGTCATATCAGGGTATACAGCATTTCTGCTTGGAGCAAGGTCAGTGGTAAGCCAGACCACTATGACGGTAAAGTATACATACAAATGGAATGATTACCGTACAGAAAAGAAATACGCAAGAGAGCTTATAGATGAACAGTGTATTATTATATCACAACATTCAGATACAGCGGGACCGGCTACTGCGTGTGAGGAAACGTCATCTGATCTACCGGTTTTTAATGTAAGTTATAACCAGAGTATGCTTGATGTAGCGCCAACCACTTATCTTACAGGCTGTAAGATTGACTGGAAGCCATATATGAAGGCTGCGGTTGATGCAGTTCTTAATGGAAATGTTATTGAGAAGAATATCGAAGGCAATATAAATGGAAATGATGTGGGGGCAGGCTTTGATGAAGGCTGGGTTTCCATGCTTGAGTTTAATGATATTGTTGTTGCAGATGGTACCAAAGAGGCAGTTGAGAGTGTTATTGAGCAGCTTAATAAGGGAAAGCTTACTGTATTTAAGGGCGATTACATCGGTGTAAAGCAGGATAATCCACAGGATACAATAGATTTAAGGGATGGTTATATAGAAAATAAGGATAGTTCGGCACCGACATTCGATTATATATTAAAAGATATTATTACGATAGAATAATTTGGAAAACATTTGACAATAGTATCTTAGATGTGATAAAATACGCAAGCTTTAAATGGTTTTATTGGAAACGACACATCCTCCGGATGATAACGAACAACACATAAAGTATTGAATATGTTAAAAGTTATCATTAAAGGAGGATTTTTTTATGCCAAAAAACAAATTTCAGGATGTAGTATTCACAATTATTATGGCAACTATTATGGTTTATGGAATGGTTGTTTATAATGTAGCCCTCAACACAGGTACAGTTGATGGAACAACTTTTATCGCAGCAGCGCACGAATTACCTATAATGGTGCCAGTAGCTTTCATACTTGAATTCTTTATAGTAGGAAAGATAGCAAAGATGCTTGCATTTACAGTTATGAAGCCAACAGACAGACCACAGTTTATCACATATGCAATATCAATATGTATATGCTGCATTATGTGTCCGATTATGAGCCTTGTTGCAACAATCCTTTTCAAAGAGCTATCTTTTGGAATGTGGATTAAAACATGGGCTATGAACTTCCCAATGGCAATACTTTACCAGATGTTCTACTGTGGACCACTTGTAAGACTTATATTCAGAGCTATATTTGTAAGAAAAGGCAGCACACAGGAAGAGACAGAAGTAGCTTAGGAATTAATTAACAATTTAATATAAATATTATGTAGACACAGCGTATTAGACAGATTGTTATACGCTGTGTTTTTGTATGTTTTAATTTTATATTATTTTATAAAACTATAGTTCTGGTTGTTAAAATATATTAATATTTACTACATAGTGTCATTTATTTATTAAATGCAGAAGTTGCTAGAGATGTAAGTTGATTTTTATAGTTAATAATAATTACAAAAGAATATGGAGGAATAAGGTATGTCAGTAGCGGGAGTAAGTTCTAATAATACATATAATTCTGGTGGTATGTCATATGCTGCAACTGCTAAAACAGATAAAAAGAAAAAGCTGTTCACTATCTTATGCAGGAGAAAAGCATAACAACTATGCCAAGTATGACAAGGATAACACCAGTTGCGCGGTTGAGTGTCTTTGGAGTGGCTTTATTTGCAAATACAGCGGCAATTCTTGCCCATATAAATGTAAATACGATACATAATATCCACACAGTTATATCAGGAATTCCGCCAATCGCAAAGTGTGATACAGCACCTGTAAATGCTGTAAATGCCATAATAAATACGCTTGTTCCTACAGCAGTTTTAAGTTCATATCCAAGTACGGAAGTAAGAATAAGTAACATCATCATACCGCCGCCAGCACCGATGAAGCCGCATATAAAGCCAATTAATACGCCACACACAACTGACTGAATGGCACGTTTCTTAGCTGATACGCTCTCCATAGCTTCCTTTGTAGTCATAACAGGTCTTACGATGAATTTAATTCCAAGAAGAAATGTCATAAATACAGAGAAGTTACCCATTGTTGTTGAAGGAACAAGGCTTGATACATAGCTTCCAACAACTGTAAATATAAGAACACTGACCATCATAATAAGTCCGTTTTTAATGTCAAGGTTCCTATTTTTTCCGTATGTATATGCAGATATGGCGCTGGCAAGCACATCAGAAGAAAGTGCGATACCGACAGCCATATAAGGGTCCATTCCTAAAAATGTGATAAGCATAGGGCTGATTACGGCAGCGGCGCTCATACCAGCAAATCCGGTACCAAGTCCGGCTCCCATACCAGCAAAAAATGTTACAGCAATAATTAATAATATTGACATATAATATCCTCTTTTCTGCGCACAATTTTAGTAATAATAGTTTTGTGTCAGGTGCGCACTGACACGAATATAGTAGTGTAATTTATATGTATAATGTTGAAACCTCTAAGATAGATTGTTCTTGATATCTAATTAATTTCCTTTAAGTATTTTATCAAGATTATTTTCAATCTGTTTCATACCCGTAAAAAAAGCTTCTCTCGTGGCAGTGTCCATATTATCAAAAAGATGTTCAAGAAAATCTTTTTGCAAAGCCTGCCCTTCTTTAATTATTTCTTCTGCCGCAGGTGTGCATATAAGCTGGGTTTTTCTGCGGTCGCCCTCTGTTTCTTTTCGTATGATGTAGCCATCTCCCACAAGCCTGTCCACATTGACAGAAACAAGATTTGCTTTAATCTTTCTTACTTCAACTATATCTCTTGCAGTAGTGTATTCAGGATTATTTGCAAGAAACATAAGAATATCGAAAGCAGTCTGTGGAAGATTAAGCTTGTGCAAAAGCGGCTTGCATACGGAATTATATGCAAGATTGATTTTCTGCGCGAATTCAATTCCTGAGTTCATAAGATTATTAGTCCTCCTTATAAAGATTGAAAAACTACAAAAACGAATAGTTCAAATTTGAAGTATTATAACATAGATATATTGATTAGTAAATAATGAAAGCAGCATAAAAATGTTGTAATATAATTAAAATTATGTTGGTTTAAAAGTTAAATTAAATATACTAACAGATTGGTAGATTGCGGAGCAGGAGAAACAATTCATCCGGTAGAGATACCAGAGTGTTATAAAGATAAATTTGAACTTATATATCATAAAGAATATCCAGTAAATGTATATTTTACACGCGAAAGCTGGAATGTACGAATGAAAGCGTGCAGAGGTGTTGGTGCTTCTCTTTCAGATGAAGAGATAAAACAGTGGGAGAGCGAACATAAGAAGCTGCTTATGGAAAAAGCACCAGAAGAATTTGATGTATTACATTATGCGGCAATAGCAGAGCTTAAGTTAAAGTAAATATCCCATTCAGAAATAACATTATCACAAAACAGAAGAAAGTGAGGATATTAAAAATGCTATTGAAGAAGCAGATTATGAAGTAACAGGAATTGAATAATTATAAAGTATATTTCTTTCTATACTTCGAAGGCAGTATATGATACTGTTCCTTGAAAGCAGAACCAAACTTGCTCTGTGTATCGTAGAGTAATACCAGTTCCTTGTAATTGCGTGGTGTGTGGCATTTTTAGTACACGCGGCAGGTACGCTTTTTGGACTGGCATAATATTAGCTGATATTTAAAAAGCAGTTGCTATTATAAAATAGTATTTTGGAGAGGAAGGAGAGTTTTTATGAATGTAGCAAGTATTATTGTTATGGCAGGTATAGTAATGTTGTTTCTTGTGGCTGTCGTGATAACAAAAAGGAAAAAAGTGATATCAAGATGTAATGGAAATTGTTCGGCGTGTGCTTTGAAATGTGATAAATAGAGAGTTCAAAAATTATATTAATATATAGACTCATAGGACAAAATGTGTTGATAGAAACTGCTCTCAGCCCCTTAAAATCAAGGGCTGAGGGCAGTTTAATCCTTATAAATTAAACAAGTCGCTATGAGTTCCAGTACGTGTAAGTGTAAGTACAAGTACATCATCTTCATAACGATAGACCAGAAGCCAGTCCGGTTGAATGTGACATTCTCTGTGACCAATCCAATTACCAGATAACTGATGGTCTTTATATTTTGCATCCAATGGTTCTCCAGTTAGTAATTAGAAATACAATAAGAAATGCAGACTCCATTATATTTTACTTAGCTGGAACACTTATTATAATTATTGCTTGAAGGTATTTTTATGGCTAAATATAAGAAAAAGTTAGATGATGATATACGGTGTCCTCTTGAATATGGATTAATGATATTTGGTGGTAAATGGAAGTCGCGCATTATATGTGTGTTATCTGCCAACGAAAGACTGCGCTATAGTGAAATCCGTAAGGAAATGTATAATATTACGGATGCAGTGCTGGCGGCAACATTAAAAGATTTTATGCATATTGAATGTATGCTGGAAGATAAGAATAATGTGGCATTTTATGAGAAATATGGTTTTTCAGTTATGGAAAACGGTGCGGATATGCAGATTAAAGATATTATTCAAAAAAATGAAGCTTATAAGGGAAATAACTTAAACATTCCGAAAGAGTTAAAGGCAAATGCTTTTATTGCGCCGGGAGTGTGTATTGCCTGTGCAGGACATTCGATTGACCCTGAACAGAGGGCAAAAGGAATTAGTACATCAAAACCGGTTACGATTGAAAAAGATGTGTGGATTGGCGCCAATTCTGTAATATGTGGCGGCGTTACTATTGGTGAGGGAAGTGTGATAGGTGCAGGAAGTGTTGTCACAAAGAGTATCCCTGCCAATGTGGTGGCTGTCGGCAATCCATGCAGAGTGCTTCGCAAGGTGCGTAAGGAAGATAGAATTCCGATGGATGAGCTGGCATTTTAAAGTTCCAGAAATATAATGATATCAGGGTGCTATGTGCCAGTGGCACATGTTTATCACGGACCGAAGCGGAGCGTAGACGTGGAAGTGCGTAGCACGGAACAATCCATAGGTATCATAGTTGGGGGCTTTTGACCCTGATATCATTATATATAATTAAATGCGAAAAGTAAGTTTTATGTTAATTTACAATTCAATCTAGAATTCTTTATTCTTCATAATATTGTAACTTATTAAATACGATACTAAAAGCGCAATTAATACAGACATAATCCCTATTAATATAATAATCCAATCAGCTATCTGGTCAAAATAATGAAGTATATTCATTAGTGTTTCAAAGTTGACGATTTTTTTGAATACGAAAATTAATGCAGCAATTATTCCGACGACAACTAACAATGTTACACGGCTTTTTTCAGCTCCATATTTTATTTGTAATGGAAGTATTATAGCTACAAATAAAAGCATTATCAGTGGTGTTGCAAGAATGTCAGATATGCTTGATTTAATATTAACATTTATACCTTTTAATGCCTGTGAGGTCAGATATATCAAAGTAGCAGCTATACATGAAACAAGAGTTCCAGCTATACAGAATATATATTTTTCACTCACATATACTTTCGAGTCGATAGGAAGAGTCATTAAAAAGCGGTAGCCGTTATCATATTCATCATATGATATGGTTCCTATCATAACAATTATCATAAGCATAGGTAGATATGACAGGATAAATGTACCATCCTGTGAATATCCAATAAATATAGATAATGCAAGAAATAGTAAAAGAGCTTTCTTTCTTTGCATTAATATTCTTATATCTTTTTCAAATAATCCTGCCATTATTTATAACCTCCAGTCATCATAAGAATTAATTCGTCTATACCGCCATTTTCGACAACAATTCCGGGATAATTTTCTTTATAAAATGCTTTGCTTTTTACAAAACATGCATAGCCATAATTTTCTTTCAGGCTATTTAAAATGTAACTTTTATCAAGCTCTCTAAACTGTTCCTCATTTACTTTAAGTACACCATATTGTTCTACTATTGCATCGGTATCCTCATGTAATATAATCCTGCCATTATGGATAAGGTAAATATCATCACATAAATTTTCCAAATCGGATGATATATGGGAGGTGATTAATATTGAGCGTGTATCATCAAATGAAACATATTGCCGCAACATATCTAAAACTTCATTTCTGGCTTCTACATCAAGTCCGGTTGTAGGTCCATCTAATATAAGAAGTCTGGCTTTATGTGTTATTGCAACAAGAATTTTAAGTTTTACTTTCATTCCCGATGAAAATTCTGCAATTTTTTTATTTTTAGGAATGTTGAGTTCAATACATTTTTTATTGAAATATTTTCTTTCAAATTCCGGATACATATGTTTTAATATATGTTCAATATCTGACACGTTTAACTGTGTACTAAATCCCGAATTATCTAAGAAAACTCCAAGATTTAATTTATCTGAAGGAGTCAGTTTTTCTGCTGGAATTCCAAAGGTTTTTACAGTACCGCTGTCAGGTTTTATAAGTCCTGTTATTAATCCTATAGCTGTGCTTTTACCAGCTCCGTTTTTACCTACAAGTCCTGTAATTACACCTTGTGGAATATTCATAAATGGAATATCAAAATTATAATTTTTATAAGCTTTTTTGACATTTTCAAATGTAATCATTTAATTATTACCTATCAGCAGATTGACAATTTCAATTATTTCAGTATCATTCATACCTATTGACTTAGCTTTATCAATTACTTTTATGAAATCATCTTCTACTGCCTTTCGTCTTGCTTCAATAGCTACCTGTTTATCAGTAGCTGTTACATATGTTCCTTTTCCGTGAACTGTTGTTACAAATCCGTCTGCTTCAAGCCCATCATAGGCTTTTTTAACAGTAAGGGCGCTTATGCGAAGCTCACCTGCAAGCGTCCTTACAGATGGAAGTGCTTCATTCTCTTTTATATCAGAGTTAATTATTCCAGTTTTAATCTGTTCCATTAGCTGTTCATATATTGGAATCATTGAAGAGTGATTTAAAATAATATGCATATTATTGTTCTCCTTTGCAATAAACAGTGTATAACAGTATACAACAGTTGTCAACTGTTATATACTGTTTATTATAAATTTTACAATATTTAATAGTGGATAGTATATTCGCCAAACAGTGTTGCTAATTACACAATTATGTTAATGCTTATGGCGTGCCGCAATATGCCTTGGATAATGAAAAAAGCGGATTGTCAGGACTACTCATTAAAAGGAAAAGTTGGAAAAGAATTATCAACATCAACAGTCGGTGTAATAGGAACTGGTAATATAGGTAAGACGGTTGTTAAGCATTTGTCTGGCTTTGGATGCCGTATATTAGCATATTCCTGTTATGAGGATGAAGAAGTAAAGAAGTACGCAGAGTATGTAAGTTTAGATGAACTTTTGAAGAATTCGGACATTATAACATTACACGTTCCCGGAAATGCTGAGAATACACATCTTATTGATAAAGCAGCATTTGAGAAAATGAAAGATGGAGTGATAATAGTCAATACAGCCAGAGGACCTATAGTAGATACGCAGGCACTTATAGCGTCACTAAAGAGTGGAAAGGTAGGTTTTGCTGCACTTGATACTTTCGAGGGAGAGGCTGGACTATATTATCTTAATAAGGAAACGCAGAAGCTTGACAATGATAATATGGCAATTTTAAAGAGCTTTCCAAATGTGATACTCTCACCGCATATGGCATTTTATACTGAGCAGGCGGTGTCTGATATGGTGGAGAATTCTATTAGGGGAATACTTGGTTTGGAAAATGGTGACAATAGTCTGGAGGTTATGTAATTTCAAGTGTTATAATAAACCTGTAAATTATATTGTAAACTATAAATGAGTAAATAAAATAGGCTCTCGGAATCATGAGCCTTCCGACTAAGATTCATTGGTCGGATGAACCTTGAAAAGTAAATATTATCCAGAATGGACATGAAAAGTAATAAATAATGAAAATTGGCGCACTTTTATAGACCTTGCGTCAAACATGGCTTATAATGGTATTGCTTATGAAATTAAGCGGTTTGCTCAAAGAGATCTTTTAGTCGGGAAGTCTTTGGCAAAGTCCATGCATCAAGATGTTG